>OIVP01000580.1_pt1 | contig 10395 bp, 11 predicted proteins | sample 1587231 | NCBI WGS metagenome assembly OIVP01 (sample SAMN02675049, study PRJEB24791) | human gut metagenome, SKBSTL061 | isolation source: stool | host: Homo sapiens | place: USA | reverse complement strand
GCCGCGGCGCGCGAGACGATTGCCGCCGCGCTCGGCTGCAAGAGTGAACAGTTCGTCTTCACCTCCTGCGGGTCGGAGAGCGACAACTGGGCCGTCCGCCTTGCCCTGCACCAGAACCGCCACGCCGGCAAGCACATCATCACGACCGCCGTGGAACACAGCGCGATTCTCGAGACCTGCAAGGCCCTCGAGCAGGAGGGCTACTCCGTCACGTACTTAAAGCCCGACAAGAACGGCGACATCACCGCCTCTCAGGTCGAAAGTGCACTGCGCGACGACACCGCGCTCGTCACGATGATGCTCGTCAACAACGAGACGGGCTGCATCTTCCCCGTGGCCGAGGTCGCGCAGCTTCTGAAAACGAAAAAGTCCCGTGCCCTGCTGCACACCGACGCGGTGCAGGCCTTTTTGAAAATTCCGTTCCGCGCCGACACGCTGGGCGCGGACCTCATCTCCGTCAGCGCGCACAAGCTCGGCGCGCCCAAGGGCATCGGCGGCCTGTATTTGGGCGAGCGCATCCGCGCGCCCAAACCGCTGATCTTTGGCGGCGGGCAGGAGAGCGGCCTGCGCTCCGGCACAGAGGCCACGGGCCAGATCGCAGGCTTTGCCAAGGCGGTCGAGCTGCGCGCCGACCATCTCGATGAAAAGCTCGCCCACGTCGCCGCCATCAAGGCCTACGCCGAGGAAAAGCTCCTCGCGCTCGACGGCGTCGTCCGCATCGGCGACGGGACCGCGCCGCACATCCTGTCGATCTCGCTCGTCGGCTACCCGTCGGCGAATGTCGTTACGGAACTTGGCGCACAGGGCATCTGCATCTCGGCAGGCTCCGCCTGTCATCGCGGGCAGCTGAGCCACGTCTACCGCGCGATGGGCCTTGACAAAAAGGCCGCCGCGGGCGTGCTGCGTGTCAGCTTCGGCCCCGAGACGACGAAAGAAGAGATCGACGCACTCGTCTCCGCGCTCAAGGTGCACCGCGACACGCGCTTCCCCATGCTGTAATTCCACGATTCGAGGTTATTATGTTCTCCTATCTTCACCAGCCCAAGGGCTTTTACAAGCATCTTTTTCTACTGGCGCTGCCGGTCATCGTGCAGAATTTGATCACCACGTCGCTCGGCTTTCTCGATACGTTCATGGTAGGACTTCTCGGCAGCGATCAGATGTCCGCCGTCACGGTGGCGAACGTGCCAGTCTTCATCATCCAGCTCGTCGTCTTCGGCCTGCAAAGCGGCTCAAGCGTGCTCATCAGCCAATACTGGGGCCGCGGCGACCGCGAGAGCATCAACCGCGTCATGGGCATCGGCTTTATGATCGCGGGCGGCGTGAGCGTGCTGTTTGCCGCCATTCTGTGCGCGTTTCCCGCGCAGGTGCTCTACCTCATCACCGACAATCTGACACTCGTGGAGCTGGCCGAGCCGTACCTGCGCATCGTCGGCTTCTCCTACATTTTCAACTCGCTTTCCTCCATCTACATCGGCATGCAGCGCAGCATCGAAAATCCGCGCTTCGGCATGATCGTCTTCGCGATCTCGATGCTCTGCAACACGCTCGGCAACTATGTGCTGATCTTCGGCAAGCTCGGTCTGCCCGTGCTCGGCATCACGGGTGCGGCGGTAGCGACGCTTCTGTCCCGCGTGGTGGAGTTCGTCGTCGCGTTCTCCTACGCGTTCCGCTGCCGCACGATGCCGCTCATGAAGCACGCCATCCTCCGCCCCGGCATGGACATGCTGCGTAAATTCCTGCGCTACAGCGCGCCGGTGCTCATCAACGAGACGCTCTGGGGCACGGGCTTTTCGATGATCACGGTCATCATGGGCCACATGGCAAATAGCAGCGATCTCATCGCCGCCTACACGCTCGCGGGCAATATCGACAAGCTGATGACCTCGGGCGTGTTCGGCATCGCGGCGGCGGTATCCGTCATCGTCGGCAAAGAGATCGGCACGGGCAACTTAAAGGGCGTTTACAACATCGGCCGCGCGCTGTGCTTCACGGCGTTCGCGTTCGGCATTGTGCTCGGCCTCGCCGAATACACGATGTTCGTGACGCTGATGCGCCCGTTCGTCATGCCGCTCTTCTCGCTCTCGGCGGTCGCCGAGCGGCTTTGCAGTGTGATGCTCATGTGCTATGCCTGCGCCATCCCGCTGCACAGCTTTTCAACCACGATGGTCGTAGGCGTGCTGCGCGGCGGCGGCGATGTGAATGCCTCGCTTGTGATCGACAATTTCCCCCTCTGGTGCGGCACGCTGCCCATCATGTGCCTTTTAGGCCTTGTGCTCAAGGTGCCGAACGAGGTCTTCTGCCTCTGCCTGATGATCGAATACATCATCAAGTCCCCCATCGGCCTTTACCGCCTGCACTCCGGCAAGTGGATCCACGACATCACCCGCATCGACGAATAACAAAAAAGCGGAAGGGCGCTGCCCTTCCGCTTTTCCATTCTCATTGTCAAGTTTTTACCGCGCGCTCCCGCCGCATTTCTCTCAGCACCGGCACGCTGACACACAGCGACGCCGCCGCAAAGAACGCGATGCCGACCATGCGGTTCACGCTGATATGCTCGTGGTACACGACGACCGCCAGCGCCGTTGCCAGAATGGGCTTGACGAGATAAACGAACGACGCCTCCGTCGCAGAGGTGTACTCCGTGATCTTCGCCGTGAGCAGAAAGCCGATGGCCGCGCAGCCGATGCCGACATGGCACAAAAGCAGCGTCGTTTTGAGCGTAAAGCCCGTAAAAAACGGAATGCCCGCGAATATCTCCAGCCCCAGGCCGCTGTAAAGCGCACCGACCGCCGGAATCTCACCGAGCAGCAGCAGGAAAAGGAGCTCCAGACCGCCGATGAGCATGTTGAACGTCGTGATCACGAGCGCGCCGAGCCGCGGCAGACGCAGCTTGCAGAGCGTACCGTAAGTGGCAAACAGCAGCGTGGCGGTGATGATCTCCAAAAAGCCGCGCAGGCTGATCTCAAGGTGCGCGGGATTGAGGATGAAGAGAATGCCGACAAGTTCCACGCCGATGGCCAGCAGATGGTTCTTTTTCAGCGGCTCATGCAGGATGAAGTGCGCCAGCGCCACCGCGAACACAGGATTGCCCGAGTAGATGATCGATGTAGCTGAGGCGTCCATGTGCAGCACCGCCATCTGCAAAAGCGACATGTGCAGCGTCACCGTCAGAAAACCGAGCAGTGTGAAATAGCCCCAGTCCGCCTTTGTAAGCTGGATATCCCGCTTTTTGAGGTCGTTCAGTGCAAAGGGCATCAGCGCAGCCGCGCCGAGCAGCACACGCTCGACTGTCACCTGCATGGGTGCAAACGCGCCGCCGAGCGCCTTGAGCGCGACCTCCGTCGTGGAATAGAGCATCGCGGCAAGCAGGATATAGAGATATCCCCGTTTCCGATCAGTCGTCATCTTCTTCCTCCTGTGCCTCGCCTTTGGCGAAGCAGCATCATTGTATGCCCCGCTGTGTTAAAATGCAATCCCAATCCGCTTTGTTCGGACGAAAAATGCCGCCCCGAATCGGGGCGGCATTTTGATTGCGGAACAGAAAATTACTTGGCAGTCTGCGCGGCCTTCTTGCTCTCCCACTTGGTCACGCAGCAGGCGCAGGAGATATCGCCCGTGATGTTCAGGCAGGTACGGCCCATGTCGAAAAGACGGTCGATGCCGTAGATGATCATGATCATATCGACGGGGATGTTCATCGCCTCGAGCACCATGGCAAGCATGATCATGCCCGCGCCCGGCGTACCGGCGGTGCCGATGGAGGCAAGCGTCGCGGTGACGACGATCGTGACCATCTGGCCAAGGGTCAGCGTCATGCCGCAGCAGGTGGCAAGAAAGATGGTGGCGACGCACTGATAGATGGCGGTGCCGTCCATGTTGATCGTCGCGCCGAGGGGGATAACAAAGGAGGAAACGTCGCCCTCCGCGCCCAGCTCATCCGCGCACTCCTTGCTCAGGGGGATCGTGGCGGCAGAGGAGGTGGAGGTAAAGGCGAAAATCATCGCGGGGGATGCCTTCTCGAAGAAGGTGAAGGGGCTGATGCCCGCAAACGCCTTGGCAGAGAAAGAGTAGCAGAGGACTGCATGGACGATGTAGCCGAGGTACGCGCAGCCGAGCACCACGGCAAGAGAGCCGAGGATCTCAGGGCCCTGCGTGGCGACGACCCACGCCATCATCGTAAACACACCGATGGGGCTGAGGGCAATGATGAACGCCATCACGCGCTCGATGACCGCATAGAGCGTGGAGACCAGGTCCTTGGCAAGCTTGCCCTTTTCGCCCGCGGCAAGGATGCCGCCGCCGAACATCAGGGCGATCACGATGACCTGCAGCATGTTTGCGTCGGTGAAGGATTTCCACATGTTGCTCGGGAAGATGGCGACCAGGGTATCCATGAAGTTGGCGCTGGTGGCCTTATCCCAGACCGCGCCGTCCTCCAGCGCGAGCGTGGGGAACCAGCCTGCATTGTTGAAGAGGTTGGCGAATACCAGGCCGATGACGCAGGCCGCGGCCGTGGTGACAAGGAAGTAGGCGACCGTCTTCCAGCCGACGGAGCCGACCTTCTTCATATCGCCCATGGAGATGATGCCGTCGATCATCGACAGCAGCACGACGGGGACGACGATGAACTTGAGGAGGTTGACGAAGATGGTACCGAAGGGCTTTAAGTAGTTGGTCGTGAACTCGGGTATTCCCAGCATATAAAAGGCATAGCCGGCCAGAATACCGAGCAGCAGCGCAATTCCGATCTGCTTCGGCAAGCTTAGTTTTTTCTTTTCCATACAACACACACTCTCTTTTTAAAAAGTCCTCCATTTATAGGCGCTATCAATAGGAGGTATGGGTATTTTACATCATCAAAACAGTCTTGGCAAGTCCTTTGCAGGAAAAATTTCGTTTTGCTGCCCGCATTTTTGCACAAAAATGATGGATATCTTTCATGTAAATTGGTCAAAATTCCGGCTTGCAATCTTGCCTGCTTTCGGGTATTCTTGGTCAGACGACAACAAACGAACAGGAGGAACGACCCATGATGCTCTGCACCGCGCCGAAAAAGAAAAATTCTTCCGTTGGTATTGCTGTTTCCGTTTTTATTGATATTGTTTCTTTTGACCGGTAAGTTTTCTTACCGGTCTTATTTTTTGCCCGCACGGGGCCCAACCATGTTTATTCAAATGAGAATAAAAATAAGAAGAAAGCAAAGAGGGAAAATCACATGAAGAAAGAACTCGGACACGAAGCCATCTACGACGCCCGACAGCTGGGCACCCCCAGAATGCTGATCCTGGGCCTGCAGCACATGTTCGCCATGTTCGGCGCGACGGTGCTCGTCCCCATTCTGGTCCAGGGCTACGGCCTGCCGCTCTCCATCCAGACGACGCTGCTGTTCGCCGGTCTCGGCACGCTGCTGTTCCACGTGTGCACCAAGTTCAAGGTCCCCGCGTTCCTCGGCTCCTCGTTCGCCTACCTCGGCGGCTTCTCCACGGTCGCGACGATGCCCGCCTACGAAGGTCTCGATCCCGAAACGAAGCTCGCCTACGCGCTCGGCGGCATCGTGATCGCAGGTCTCCTCTACCTCGTGCTCGCACTCCTCTTCAAGGTGCTCGGCGCGAAAAAGGTCATGCGTTACTTCCCTCCCATCGTCACGGGCCCGATGATCATCATGATCGGCCTGAACCTCTCCGGCTCCGCCATCAATAACGCCTCCACCTGCTGGTGGCTCGCCCTCGTCGCTATGGCCATCATCGTGGTCGCCAACATCTGGGGCAAGGGCATGGTCAAGATCATCCCCATCCTGCTCGGCGTCGTCGGCTCTTACATCGTCGCGGTCATCGCCAGCGCCTGCGGCGCGCAGCTGCCCGATGCAGAGGGCGTGATGCAGCCGCTCGTCAACTTCGCCGCCGTCAACAAGGCGAATCTCATCGGCCTTCAGAAGTTCGTCATCGCGAAGTTCGACGTTTCCGCCATCCTCGTCATGGCACCCATCGCCATCGCCGCCATGATGGAGCACATCGGCGACATCTCCGCCATCTCCTCCACCACCGGCCGCAACTTCATCGAAGATCCCGGCCTGCACCGCACACTGCTCGGTGACGGTCTTGCCACCGCCTTTGCCGGCATGTTCGGCGGCCCTGCCAACACCACCTACGGTGAGAATACCGGCGTGCTCGCCCTCTCCAAGGTCTACGACCCCCGCGTTGTCCGCCTCGCGGCCATCTACGCCATCATCCTGAGCTTCTCCCCCAAGTTTGACGCGCTCGTCAACTCCATCCCCGCGGCCATCGTCGGCGGCGTCAGCTTCATCCTCTACGGTATGATCTCCGCGGTCGGTGTGCGCAACATCGTGGAAAACCAGGTCGACCTCACCAAGTCCCGCAACCTGATCATCGCAGCGGTCATGTTCGTCAGCGGCCTCGGCTTCAGCTCGGTCGGCGGCATCACCTTCACCGTCGGCGGCGCGGCCGTCACCCTCTCCGGCCTCGCCATCGCGGCCCTGTGCGGTGTCATCCTGAACGCCATCCTCCCCGGCAACGACTACGAGTTCGGCGTCAGCGTCACGGGCGACAAGTCCGCCGACCTCGGCAGCTACTAAGAAGCAAATTTCAAAAAGCAAATCAAAAAGGAAGCGGCACGCGCCGCTTCCTTTTTTCGCTTCTTCGTGCTATACTCTATCCAAATCCTTTGCAGGAGGCATCATTCATGGAAAGCATCAAGCCCGGGCGTTACCGCCACTTCAAGGGCAAAGAATATGAGGTCCTCGGCGTCGCACGTCATTCAGAGACGGAGGAGGAGCTCGTCGTCTATCGCGCGCTGTACGGCGACTTTGGCCTCTGGGTGCGGCCCGTGAGCATGTGGAACGAGACTGTCGAGCGCGACGGCAAGACGTTCCGCCGCTTCACCTATATCGGCGAATGACGGGCTATACGCTGATTCGCGCCAAGCGCCGTACGATGTCCCTGCAATTGGACCGCGACGGAAATGCCGTCGTCCGCGCCCCCTACGGCGTCAAAAAAGAGTTCATCGACCGCTTTGTCGCCGAGCACGAGGACTGGCTTACCCGCGCCCGCGAAAAGCAGCAGGCGCGCCGCCTTGCCCATCCCGAGCCGACGGACGAGGAGCGCAAAGCGCTCATCGCGCGTGCGAAGGAATACCTCCCGATGTGCGTCGATTACTGGAGCGGCATCATGGGCCTCACGCCGACGGGCCTCAAGATCACGTCCGCGCGCACGCGCTTTGGCTCGTGCAGTGGGAAAAACAGCCTTTGCTTTTCCTGGCGGCTGATGCAGTATCCGCGCGAAGCCATCGACTATGTTGTCGTCCACGAGCTCGCGCACATCCGCCACCACGACCACTCCCCCGCGTTCTACGCGCTCATCGAGCGCTACATGCCCGACTGGCGCGAGCGGATGAAGCTGCTGAAAGAATAAAAAGAGACGCTCTGCAGGCGTCTCTTTTCATCATAATATGGTAGTCCGACCTTCTCTTACTTGTTGAGCTTCAGCCGGAAGTCCTCGCCTTCGGCGGCATACTCCACTTTATAACCCTGCTTTTCGGCAAAGCGGGTGGCGATCCGGCGCGCGCCTTGAACTCCTTGCTCGCAACGCTCATGATGAACGCGCTGAGCACGAGGCCAATGATCTCAGGGCGGACATACTGCACCTTTGCCGCGCTGTGCAGGCCCACCGCGCCGGAAATATCGCGCAGAAAGCACGCAATGCAGAAGCCCATGTTTGTCGGGTTGCCGAGCGCCGTTAAGATGAGCGCCGCAAGGCCCACTGCGGCGCCCGCAATAATGACGCCCAGACGTACTTTTTTTATTTTCTCCAATTTTCCTTTTTTGATCGTTGACAAAATCAACACTTTTTGTCGAAAACCAGTATATCGGTTTATCTTTTGAAAAACAAACGGGATACATAGATGAAAGAGGGGGAACCATCGTTTTTTCGATGGTTCCCCCCTCTTTTCTTCAAATCATCAACTCGTAAAAGCCGTCGACCTCCAACCTCTCCGCCTCGGTCAGCGCGGCGAGCGCGGCGCGGTCCTGGACCTCCGCGCGCCACGACATACCGCAGTCTGCCGTCAGCTCACGCGGGACGGGGATGAGCCGCCCGGGCAGGCCCTTCGCCCGGCAGAGCTTTTCCATCGCGATGGCCGCGGCCGTCGTGTGGAAGGTGATGACGAGCCATAGCTTTTTCTCTCTCATGTTGCGATCTCGCGGAGCGCGGTGACCGCGGCGTCCGCTTCCTCTTCCGTATTGTACCAGCCGAAGCTGAAGCGCACCGCGCCCTGCTCCTCAGTTCCGAGCGCCTTGTGCAGGCGCGGTGCGCAGTGCGCGCCCGGGCGGGTCGCGATGCCGTAATCCTCGGACAGGATATCCGATACCTCGCCCGAGTCCATGTCGCCGATGTTGAGCGCGGCGACCGCCGTGCGCTCATGGTCAAAATCGCCGTAGAGCGCCACACCCGGAATTTTCTTGACGCCCGCGACAAAGCGGCGCAGCAGCGCCATTTCATGCGCGTGGATGGCCTCAACGCCGGTCTCCTGCAAAAAGTCGAGCGCGGCGTTCAGCCCCGCGATACCGTGGCCGTTGAGCGTGCCCGCCTCTAGCCGCGTCGGCATCTGCTCGGGCTGCTCGTGGAGATAGGTCTGCACGCCCGTGCCGCCGACCTTCCAGGGGTTGATGTCCACACCCTCGCGCACGCACAGTCCGCCCGTGCCCTGCGGGCCCATCAGCGATTTGTGCCCCGTGAAGCACAGCACGTCGATGTGCATCTGCTCCATGTCGATGGGCAGCACGCCCGCGCTCTGCGAAGCGTCCACAATGAACAAAAGGTCGTGTTCGTGCGCAAATGCGCCGATGCACGCCAGATCCAGCGTGTTGCCCGTCAGGTTCGAGGCATGCGTGCAGACGACGGCGCGGGTATCGGGACGCAGCAGCCGTTCAAAATCGGCGTAGTCGATGTTCCCCTGCCGGTCTGCGGGAACAAAGCTCAGCTTGACATTGTTTTCCCGTTCCAGCCGGTAAAGCGGTCGCAGGACAGAGTTGTGCTCAAGGTCGGTCGAGATCACATGCTCGCCCGCGTGGATGCAGCCATGGATGGCGATGTTCAGCGCCTCGGTCGAGTTACAGGTGAACGCCACGTGGTCAGGCCGCTTGCAGCCAAAGAGCGCGGCGAGCTTGCAGCGCGTGTCGTAGATCACGCGCGAGGCGGCAAGCGCCTCCTCGTGCGTGCCGCGCGCGCTGTTGCCAAAGCTCCCCATCGCCGCGACCACCGCGTCGATGACCTGCGGCGGCTTTCGCAGCGTGGTCGCCGCGTTGTCAAGATAGATCATCTTACGGACGGACGACACGGTCCGCGCCGCTCATCTTTTCGACGATGACGTACATGTTCGTCACCTCGCCGACGGCGAGCTATTCCTTGAGGTCGTAGAAGTTGAGGCACGTGCCGCAGCTCATGATCTCCACGCCGCGCGCGGCCATGCCCTTGAGGTCTTCGAGAAACTCCGAGCCCTCGCACGTCAGCTTCACGCCGCCGTTGTAGCAGAGGATGGTGTCGGGCAGAGTCTCCTGCTGGCTCAGGGCGAAGACGAACGCCTTCATCAGCGCGCCGCCGAGCTCGTCATTGCCGCTGCCCATCTTGTCAGACGACAGCACCACGACCGTCTTCGGCTTGCCGCAGGTGTAGCACTCGCCGCTCTGCTCCTCCACCTTGGCGTTTTCCCCCACGGTGATGGTCACGCGGTACTCGTTTTCGCCAAGCTTTTCGGTTTTGGACGTGCAGCCCTTGCTTGCGGCCAGCTTGCCGAGGTTCTGCACCGCAGTCTCATTGTCGACCAGCGTTTCGACCGTTCCGGCGCCGCCGAGCTCCTGCATCGCCTTCTGCGTCTTCACAACAGGGATGGGGCAGGCGTCGCCCATGGCATTGACTTTGATCGTCATTTCTATCGCTCCTTATCACAGGGTTTGCACCCGTTATTTCTTTCTAACTATAACAGATTCCGCGCGAAGTGACACAACTTTTTTCTCCCGCCGCGAATTTTTTTCATGGTTTTTCCCGTTTTACCGTGTTGTTATCATTGATTTTTTCGATGGCAGTCTCCGCCTTGCGCCGTTTGCAGCAAATTGATAAAATGAGAAAAAGTTTGTATCTTTCTGCGCGCTCCGCGCTCTAACAGGCAGAAAGAAGCGGAAAGGAGGCCCTGCATGGACGAATTTGACGAGATCTGCCGGCGCTGCACACCCGTTGTCTACCGCTTCCTGCTCTCGCTCTGCAAGGACGCCTCCCTCGCCGACGAGCTAACGGCGGAGACGTTCTATCAGGCGTATCTGCACATCGACACATTTCGCGGCAAGATCGGAAGAGCGTCGTGTAGGGAAAGAGTGTAGAT
>OIVP01000577.1_pt1 | contig 10440 bp, 6 predicted proteins | sample 1587231 | NCBI WGS metagenome assembly OIVP01 (sample SAMN02675049, study PRJEB24791) | human gut metagenome, SKBSTL061 | isolation source: stool | host: Homo sapiens | place: USA | reverse complement strand
AGGAAAGCACCGGGGTCTATGTGCCTCCGACGGAGGACAAGGACGTGCAGGGCGTGTTCGACATCGAGACCGTGACGGAACACACGATCCGTATCTATAACGGGGTGCTCACATGCAATTTCGCCAACGGGATCAACTTCAGCAACGTGCTGGGCATCGAATGCGAGCTGGAGATGCAGGATGCTGGGGAGAAGCCTCCCTACAAGATCTTCGCCCCGGGTGACGTCGTACCGGAATATCCCGAGTCATGACGGAGGACAGGGACACACGGTGCCAGGCGGCGGACATGCTGCTTGACATCGGCATCCGCATTCCGGTGATGCCGCTCAGGCCCTTTAAAAAACGCCCCGGGAAATCCTTCCTTGTCATGCGCCGTCCGCCCGCCGGGGCGGTCATCCGCATAGCAAGGCGGTACCTGGAGCTCGGCGTCACCCCGGAGGATATCAGGGCGATGGACTATGAAGAAAGGATGCGGTTCGTGGCGGAGAAGGGAAAGGCGGTCAGCCGGATGGTCGCGCTGGCCGTATGCACCGGATGGCTCTCGGGGATGCTGTTCTCCGGCCCTGTGGCATGGTATCTCAGATGGAGGGTGCATCCGGCGATGCTCTCTGCCGCCCTCATCGAGCTGCTCAGGGGCATGGACATACAGCCTTTTTGCAATACTATTCCGTTGGCGTCCAGAACGGCGGAGCTGCTGGAGCCGATAGGAAGCCGGGAAAGGAAAACGGGTTAACGGGCCGGCAGGAAGGCCCCCATAGCGTTTTCGGAATCATCGCGCAGGCGATGGAACGGTTCGGCAGGTCGAAACGGCACATCCTGTGGAAGATCAGCTACGCCGAGCTGATGCTGATGAACACGGATGTCAGCCGGTACGTGACCAAGGAGGAGCTCCTGGAAAGGGAGCGCAAACGTAGGCCGGACAAATTCACCACTGAATATTTTCAAACAAAACTGGGAGGATAGGAATGGAACCTGTAAGACTGGAGATACTGCTTGACGACAAGACACTGAAGGGGATGCGCTCGGTGGAGGGCAACCTTTCCGGGATAGGCCTGTACGCGAAACAGGTCATCGCACAACTGGAGCAGGAGCTTGCAACCCTGCAGGAACGGTTCAAGCAGGCCATGGCCACAGGTACGAATACCGATGCCCAGATGGCGGACATCCAGGCACTGCAGGGAGTCATCAGGCAACTGAAAGCGGAACTGCAGGGGCTGGAAGAGCAGAAGAAAAAGACAGGATCCACCCCTCTCATGGGAGATGATCCCGCCCCGAAACTCAATAATGTGAGGATGAGCATGCAGCAGATCGCCCGGGAACTCCCCTCGCTGGCAATGGGTCCCCAGATGTTCTTCCTCGCCATTTCCAACAACATTCCCATGTTCACCGACGCCCTGTCGTCAGCCCGCCAGGAGTATGAGGCGCTGACCAAAGCCGGAAAGAAAGCCACCCCGGTGTGGAAGCAGGTGCTTTCCTCACTGTTCTCGTGGCAGACGGCGCTGGCCGCCCTGATTACCCTGTCCGTCGTATACGGGAAGGAGATCGGCGGATGGGTGAAGAGCCTGTTCGGCGTGAAGGATGCCGCCCTGTCCGCGGCGAAAGCCCAGGAAAAGGTGAATGAATCCTTCAGGAACAGCAGCAGTGATGTGGCGGAACAGGTCACTCTCGTCAGGTCCTTGTCCGAAAGATGGAAGGAACTGGGAGACAACATGTCCGATAAAAAACAGTTCATCACCGAAAACAAGAAGGAGTTCGGGAAACTCGGTGTTGAGGTGGGCAACGTGAATGACGCCGAGAACCTGCTGGTGGACAATACGGACGTGTTCATCGGGGCGATGATTCTCAGGGCCGAAGCTGCCGCAGCGTTCAAACTGGCCACGGAGCAGACGGAGAAGGCCTTAAAAAAGCAGAACGAGATAGAGGAAAGGCGGAAGAAGGGTCCGACTTTCTGGGACAGGTTCAGGGCCAATTTCTTCTCTTCCGCGTCCGGATCAGCTACTTATACCCGACAGGCGGACGCTCCCACGGCCGAACAGCTCAGAGAAAATGATATCTCCGCCCTGGAAGAGGAACAGAAGGCAGCGGAAGATACGGCCAAATCCTATATGGACCTGTTCCTTGCGCGGACAAAGGAATGGAAGGAGAGGCTTAAATCGGCAGGCATAAAGGAAGATGACGGCAGGGAAACCAAGGATACGGGCAAATCGGCCCGGGATTATCAGGACGAGCTTGCCGACGCCCGTATCAGGGCACAGCAGAAACTTGAGGCGGCACGCATATCGGTCATGCGGGAAGGTGTAAGGAAACGCCAGGCCCTTGCAAGGCAGGAGCTTGACGAGTCGCTCGCGCAGATCGACAAGGAGGAGCGTGACACCCTCAAGAAAATGGACGAGGCCGAAAAGAAACGGGGTGTGAAGTCCACGCCCGAGGAAAGGCAGGCCGTGAAAGACAACGCGTCCCAGCAGCGTCTTGTCGCCTACCAGCAATATGCGAAGGAATTCTATACCGCCGACAAGGAATGGCAGGAGAAGGACCTGCAGTCCTGGATTGACTATAACAAGGAATACGGCACATACCAGCAGAAACGTCTGGCCATCATGCGGGAATATACCCTTAAATCCTCGAAAGAGAGTCTGAACGGGAATGACAAAAGGATGCTGTCCCGACAACGTGACGAGGCGCTGTCCGAACTTGATTTCAACGAACTGAAGGACACCATCAACTGGGATGTCGTCTTCGGCAATCTGGACAAGGTGGCGAAAAAGGAACTGCAGAAGGTGAAGCGGCAGATAGTCAGCTTCCGCAACAGCCCGGAATTCAAAAAAAGCGCCACTCCGGAACAGATGCAGGTCATCGAGGAAGCCATCGGGAAGATCGACAGCGAGGTCATCGAGAAAGGAGGTCTGTTCGGCAATCTGACCGAATCCATACGGGAATACTCCGAAGCGGTTGATGAACTGACAGCCGCGCAACGGGATTATGACGAGGCCGTGCGGCAATACGGGGCGGACAGCGCGGAAGCGGAGGCCGCTCGAAAGAAAAGGAACAAGGCGGAAGCCGGGGAGCGCAATGCCGGGAACAACCTGGAAGCCTCGAAGGATAAGGCGGTGAGAAACATCACCGCCGTGGCCGATGCGATGAACACGCTGGGCGAGGCGGACATGAGCCTGTCATCCTTCGGAAGCGCGGTCGGGTCTCTGGTGGACACGCTGTCCGCATCCGGAAGCAAGATCGGCGGCATCATCGCGGCCATACTGGCTATCCTTGACCAGATCGGGCAGAAAGGGCTGGAGGGTTTTGTCGGCAACATTCTCGAATCCGTCATGCACGCCGCAGGAGGATTGTGGGACAGCATCGGACGTCTGTTCGGTGTCAAGGGGCTTGGAGGCATCTTCAAGGGAGCCGACTATTCCGGCTATAACGAGATGGTGGACCAGTACAACCGTCTGAACGAGATATGGGATGAACTGATCGACAAGAAAAAGGAATATATAGAGACCAGCTACGGCGCCGAGGCGCAGAAGGTCGGAGAGGAAGCTCTGGCCCTACAGCGGACCGCCATAGACTCTTACCGGATACTGGGCAAGGAACGTCTGAATTCGGGAGCCAGCACGGGATCGCACTCTATCGGGGTGCGGCAGCGCAAATGGATGTCCTCTCAGGACTGGGCGGCAGCCGGCGCGGCCCTGGGAGAAGACTTCTACAGGTACGGGATCGGGGAAGGACGTATGACCGGGCTGTTCGATCTCTCCGTGGAGCAGCTGGAGAAACTGAAGTCGGAAGCTCCCACATTCTGGGCCAAGCTGGATGATGATGTCAGAAATTACCTGGACAAGATCATTGAAGGTTCGGAAAAACTGGGTGACATACAGGCCCAGATAAAGGAACAGCTCACGCAGATGTCTTTTGACAGCATGCGTGACGCCTTCTATGACACACTGCTTGATATGGAAAGCGGGGCGGAGGATTTCTCGGAGGACTTTAGCGAGTACCTGCAGAAGGCTATCCTCAAGACAAGCCTGTCGAAAGTCTACGACAAGAGGCTTCAGGAATGGTATGACAAGTTTGCCAACTACAACAAGGAAGGAGGTATAGATACCGGGGAATACAAGGACCTCCAGCAGGAATGGAACGATATCGTAAAGGACGCCCTGGATGAGCGTGACTCGCTGAAGGATATCTTCGGATGGACATCATCGTCCTCCTCTTCCCAGTCCGGCAGAGCCGGAACCGTCACCTCCATGACCGAGGAGACGGCCGGAAGGATGGAGGGGATCGGCAACGCGACCCTTGACCATGTCATCAGCATTGACAACAACCTTACGAGGCATCTCGAAGGGATGGCGACATCCCTGGGCAAAATTGCGGGGAATTCGGAGTACCTCAGACACCTCGAAACGATAAACGAGAACATCGCGGAACTCCGGCGCGGTGTGAAACTGAAAACATAGGACTATGGAAGTGGAGGAAGGACTGCTGAAAATAAACGGGACGGACATGGCGTCCCTGGGATGTTTCCTGTACGAGGAGAACGCGGGGGACCATACCAATTACGACTCGCTGATGAAGCCGCCGAAGATGAAGGAGCATACCTCCGTCAGTTACCGGGAACTTGACGGCGAGGAGCTGCCCGAAACCCTGCTTCCCCGTTACGAGGCGAGGGACATCACGCTGAAGATGGCGGTGGTTGCGGATACACGGACCGGGTGGTTCAAGAACTACAACGCCGTGCTTGCCTTGCTGAAGTCGGGATGGCTGACGCTGGAGGTTCCGGAGATAGGCCGGGTGATGAAGGTCTACCTGAAGGAATATACCCGGTACAGCCAGTTCACGACAATCAGGAATACCGGCCAGCAGATAGCCGGATTCACGGTCACGCTGCGCGAGCCGAAACCTTTTTCAAACAGTGATTAAAAACGATTTAAAAACATCATAAATGGAACTTGAAATCTACGACAGGCAGGGAGCCCTGAAAAGGAAGGTCAGTCCCGATTCATCGTCCCGGTGGACCGAGGAAGTGGGGGCGGAATTCGTGGTGACGGTGAACTTCACCACCTGGGAGTTCTTCGTCCTGTCGGTCGGCGACTATGTGGAGATATCGGGAAAGCGGTTCTCCATAAAGAAGGAGTACCGCCCGAAAAAGACCGACACACAGAAATACACCTACAATATCAGCTTCTACGGCCGCGAGCACGACATGCAGGACCTGTTGTTCTGCCGTCTGAACCAGGGGGAGGATGACCTGGAGTCTGTCTTTGCCTATGACGGCACGCCGATGGAAATGCTGGAAAAGCTGGTTGCGAACATGAACCGCAACACCGACGGTGTGACGTGGCGTGCAGGCCAGGCCGTCACCGGTGACCGGAAGACCATCAACTTCAACGGCCTGTTCTGCTGGGATGCGGCAGGCGAGATAGCCGGTGCTTGGGAAACCGAGTGGTGGCTGGACGGGGAATACCTGAACATAGGGAAATGCGAACACGGCGAACGGGTCACGCTCGGCTATATGAAGGGATTGAAGACGGGGCTGACCCAGAATGAGAACTCCAATTCGATCAAATGGTTCACACGGCTGATCCCCGTAGGTTCAACCAAAAATATTGACCCGTCAAAATACGGCTACACCCATCTACAACTACCGTCACGGGACAAGTATATCGACCTGAACACTCAATTGGGACTGAAGGAGCATCGCGAGGAAGCAGCCTTTCAGGATATATTCCCGCACCGCCTGGGTACGGTATCCTCGGTAAGGTCCGAGGAGCAGACAAATAAGGACGGGGAGAAATACACCGTCTATTATGTCAAGGACAAGGATCTGCCCTTCAATCCGGATGAATACATGATCGGCAGCGAGGTGATACACATCACCTTCGAAAGCGGCGACCTGTCCGGAAGGGAGTTCGAGTGCAACTGGCATAACGACACACAGGAGTTCGAGATCATCAACACCTACCCGGACGAGAACACCCAGATACCGGGAGGTAACATCATACCGAACGTCGGTGACACGTATATCCTGACGAACATCCGCATGCCGGATGAGTATTACCCGATAGCGGAAGAACAGTACAAGCAGGCGGTTGACAGCTTCCTGACAGAATACAGCAAGGACATATCCATCTATTCCGGCGACACGGATTACATCCATGTGGATAAAAACAGTGTGCCGTTATCGCTCGGGCAAAGGGTGAGACTGGAGGACGCGCAGTATTTCGAGGCCGGGTATCTTGACACCCGCATCACAAGGATAGAGAGGAAGCTGGGCAATCTTTCCGAGGCTTCCATTGACTGCTCGTCGGCGGTCAGCACCTCATGGAAGTCATCCGTGGACTCGACGCTGAACAATCTGGAATACACGCTGGCGCAGGAGATGGCGCAGGCCAATGTCCGCCTGCTGAAGACCGGCGATATGGAGAGTCCGAGCGACTATACGGCTTTCTCCTCCCTGAGGGCTATAGGAACCTTCCTGAGAAAGAACATAGCGGATATCGCCAGCGAGATCATCACCTTTCTCAAAGGTCTGAAAGTGGGAAAATTCGTTACAGGTCTTATCGGGGGCAGTGGTGCGGCCATCTGGTTTGACAAGAACGGCAAGACAATAGTCGAAGCCGACAAGGCGATGTTCCGTGAAGAGCTGATAGTACCGCAGATCACGTTCAACTGCATCGATGTGATATCCGGCGACAAGGCGAACTCGTTCGCATACGGAAGAATAAAGACCGTTGACACGGAAAACCGAATAGCCACGCTGGAACTGCTTGAGGGGCAGTGGGGAACGTTGAAGGTAAGTGATATCTGCCGTGGTATACTTCACAACATAGCCGGCAGCAACCATACGAAGGATGAATACGGTCCTAACGGATTCATGGAGTATTCCGGATACGCCACCTCATACTTTACCCCCACTAGAATCATCGAGAATGAGGCAGGAAACATGAAGTTTGAATACGCTCTTCAGGCAGGAACAAGCGTGCATCCTCTTCCGGGTATGAACTTCTTCGCATACGGCAACTTCACCGACAAGGACAGACAGGACATTACCTATGAGAACAGATCTTACTTGCGCAGATTAGTCAACGTGAACACATGGGTAATAGATCCGGATGTGAACATCGCTTATCAGAACGGAAACCTGAGTGGTCTTACAGTCAACGGGCAGGTGATGGACGGTTATTCTTCATTTCAAGACAAAGTATACATAAGGGGAACGATAGAACGACTCAAGCCCAACGGTGAAGTGGCTATGGACTTAAGCTACGAGGGTGTATGGCAATCAGGCAGGCATTATGATTACTACGATAGTGTGACGTATAACGGCAGCACATGGGCGTGTCTGAACAAGAACGGTTCGTCCTCTGAGCCGGGTACGGACGCTGACTGGCAGGAGATCGCATCCAAAGGTAGCAAGGGTGACAAGGGTGACGGTTACACCCAGATGGGTCAGTTTAGGACTGGTATGGTCGTTCCCAAGATGGGTGTCGTTTCGATGGGTGGCGGCTCTTATGTAGCCAAGGCATCCACTACCAATCCCCCCTTATGGTGCTGGACGGACAATGCCGGTAACCGGTTCACCTTCGCCGATGGCGGTTATGTGCTGACGGGTGAAGTGAATACTGCTGAATATGATGTGTTGGCTGAGCCGGGAAGAGATGGTACAGACGGGGTCAATGGCACCGACGGTGTTCCCGGTGCACCGGGAAAGGACGGGAAGACCTATTACACATGGATACGTTATGCGGATGATGCTCAAGGGAACGGCATCAGCAATGACCCGACAGGAAAAGCATACATTGGACTGGCATACAACAAGGAAACCGCTGTGGAGAGTGACAATCCGTCCGATTACAAGTGGAGTGACATCAAGGGCGAACCGGGCGTTCCGGGTGCTGTCGGTGCCGACGGGAAAACCTATTACACATGGATAGCCTACTCGGACAACGCGGACGGAAGTGGAATGTACCAGCAGCCGAATAACAACACCAAATACATAGGCATCGCAGTAAACAAGGAAACCGCCACGGAGAGCAGCAATCCTGCCGACTACACGTGGTCGCAATTCAAGGGAAACAAGGGTGACAAGGGTGACGGTTACACCCAGATGGGTCAGTTTAGGACTGGTATGGTCGTTCCCAAGATGGGTGTCGTTTCGATGGGTGGCGGCTCTTATGTAGCCAAGGCATCCACTACCAATCCCCCCTTATGGTGCTGGACGGACAATGCCGGTAACCGGTTCACCTTCGCCGATGGCGGTTATGTGCTGACGGGTGAGGTGAACACTGCCGAATACGATGTATGGGCAGAGAAAGGTGATACCGGATCAAAAGGTGATAAAGGTGACAAGGGTGATGACGGTGAAAAGGGCGACAAAGGAGATCAGGGCGTACAAGGAATACAGGGCTGTATCTTCCGTGAGTCGGAATGGTCCGCCTCAAGTGTGCAGTACCGTAATGACGAAGCCCTGACAAGCGGTACGAGGTATATTGATTTCGCATTGATAAGGAATGACGCAGCCATTGACGGATGGGATGTGTACAAATGTTTGAAAACGCATGTGTCCTCCGCCTCGAATAAACCGGGCAACACCACATACTGGGAAAAGCTGAGCGGGGTGGGACCTATCTATACCAGCCTGATAATAGCTAAGAATGCCAGCATCAGCCTGTTCCAAGGAAATCAGGTTTTGATAAAAAAGAGCGACAACACTGTTACCGCAGGCATGTCCGGCTCTACATCCGGTCAGAAGATACGTATATGGGCAGGTTCCGCGACTCCTGACTCCGCACCGTTCCGAGTTGATGAGGAAGGGAATGTAGTTGCAACGAAGGCGAATATCACGGGGACAATAACCGCCACAGGTGGAAACGTCGGTGGTTTCAGTATATCTTCTTCAAGTATGGAATCGGTTTCCGGTGATGATGCCATGCTCCTTTCTGCTAACCTGATAAGATTTACAGGAAGTTATTCAAAGGTATTCATGGGTGCTGAAACTATGCCTTCATCCAATGGCGGTTCATTTTCAACCCCTGTACGTATTGAAGTGAACAGGATCATTCAGTCAATGTCCTATGGCAATGCCGGATTGTTTCTTTCCGTTGAAGGCTCACACGCTTATGATGATAACGACTATCAGTTCACTGGGAATCATGCCCTTTATATTTCTAAGGGGGATATTTGTGGATTCAGGTTAAGATTGCGCAGGATTAACAAAAGCACAACCTTGTCAGTGATGGATAGTGTCGTGCTGGCTATTAAAGCCGGTATTACACTGACTGTTCCGTCCACTGCGGAGGACGGGCAGTTCTACTGGATCAGGAACACATCAAACGACAAAGTGTATATAGCCGGAACAAGACTGGTAGGCTGGGAATCAGGAGAGATTAGCTCTTCGATGTACTTGATGGCATCAAGTGCTACAGCAATGTATTATGACAAGCATAATAACATATGGTTTATGAACTGGATTGGTTTTTGGACTTAAAAATACAAATTATGAAAATAGATTTTACAAAATTTCCTTGTTACACAGGGATAAAGAAGGATATCAGGGTTGAGATGGATATTGCGGAGTCATTGGCTAACGCCATATACACAAATGTTCCGGGCATAGCCGCCAGTTCTTTGGCTCATAAAATTTACTCTGGCAAGGGAGAAGTAGATTACGATGAACGGGAAATACGAATTATACGTGATTGTACACCGTTGTTTTCGGGAGTTTATGCGGATTCCATAAACGATTATTTGGACACGAAAGAAAAGGAGGAACAAGAATGATATTACAAGCAGGTTATGATTGTTATCTGACACAGGTTGGGGATATGCTTCTGTCGGAACGAAGATTTGAGAATCAGGTATTGATAAACAGTCCTGAGGATGTGGCTATGTGGAAAGAAATCACATCAAAGCAGAAGGAGCAGATGATTGCCGAAGCGTCCTTCATCGATACGGAAGCGATAGATGTTGAAGCACTTGATCGTGTGGATACACTATTAAACGATATTGCGGCAAACATTAACAATGCCGGGCTTACTGTAGAGGAAGCATTGGCGAAGAAAGAGTACTTTCCCTTATGGGAGGATCTGATAGGTACAGAGGTTGATGTGCAGTTCCGCTTCCGCTATGGCAGCACGCTCTATGAGGTTATACAGAAACATACACCGCAGGAGGACTGGAAGCCGGGAACGGGTACGGAATCCTTGTACAAGGTTGTGCAGATAGAGCACTCCGGCACACTGGATGATCCTATACCTTGGGTACATAACATGGTGCTGGAAGAAGGCAAGTATTACACCGATAAGGAGGTTCTTTATCTCTGTATCCGTGACAGCGGAATAGGCATGGCATTCGACTTGGAAAATCTTGTTTCGGGTGGATATGTTCAAGTGGTAGAAAATCAAATAGTAATAAATAATTAAAAAAATACGATTATGGCAGACAAAA
>OIVP01000534.1_pt1 | contig 10978 bp, 10 predicted proteins | sample 1587231 | NCBI WGS metagenome assembly OIVP01 (sample SAMN02675049, study PRJEB24791) | human gut metagenome, SKBSTL061 | isolation source: stool | host: Homo sapiens | place: USA | reverse complement strand
GGCTCCTTTTCGGGGCCGCCGCTATTTTATATCGGATAAAATCGTACGGAACTCCCATCCGGGGTTCTCCATCGACGAAAATCCGAAATATCTTCCTCTTGGGAAAAACCGAAATGATCGACTGGCGATTCGTAAAAAAACAGCGTGAATTACAGGTTTTTTTCCAACAGCTCCATAAATCCTTTCGGAGCCCGGCAGGGACGCCGCGTATCGCGGTGGATGAAACCCAGAACCGTAGAACCCGTATTGAGCAGCTCGCCCGCTTCGTTGTAAATTTCGTATTCGAACGTAATACGCGCTTTCGGCAACTCCCGGAGGGAAATTCGAACCGTGATCAATTCGTCGTAATGAGCCGGACGCAGGTACTTGGAGTGTACTTCGAGAATCGGCATCATCACGCCGTCCTTCTCCTCCATATCGGCATACGAAGAGCCGAAACTGCGGAGCAGCTCCGAACGGGCTGCTTCGTAATAGCAGATGTAATTCGAATGGTGTACGATACCCATCTGATCGGTATCCTTATACCAGACTCTGAATTTGAAATCTCTTGTCAGCATGGCGTTAAAACTCGATTAGTATATGGCCCGACGGCATTTTTCCCGCCGTCCTCAATAATTCCGGAGTACCTTTGGCGGTTATCCGAAGCACACCGGGCCTACCTTCGATCCGCACGGGATATTCACCCGGAGGCGGAAGCAGCTTGAGAGCCTCTCCCGAGGCGATATGTCCTGCGCAGTCCACATCGCCTGCCAACAGATACGGATGCGACAGCATCCGGGCAGCTTTATTCATCTCTCCCCGCTCGATCAGACGACGAATGACCGTCGAACTCACCTTCTCGGCATCGACATCCTGTTTCTCGATCTCCGTCACACGGAAGCCGAACTCGTCATGCAATCCGTTGAGCAGCCGGTAATCTCCCTCCTTGTCGTGGCCGAAGCGGTGGTTGAAACCGACGACCAGATTCTTCACCCCCACCTTCCCGATCAGATAGTCCTTTACGAAACTCTCGGAAGGAATCCGGCTGAAGGCCCGGTCGAACGGAATCACGATCAGATTGTCGATTCCGAACCGGTCGAGCAGGTATATCTTCTCTTCGAGCGAAGTCAGCAGCCGCAGCCGCTCCTGTGTACCGAGCGTCACGCGGGGATGCGGGTCGAAGGTCAGCACGATACTTTCTCCCCCGACAGCGGCCGCCTCCCGGCGAATCCGGTCGAGCAAAACCCGGTGTCCGCTATGAACTCCGTCGTACGATCCGACGGTAGCCGCCGGCGAACGGAACGAAGGCAGATTTTCGAAGCCGTGGAATACTCGCATCGACACCTTAATTATTGTCGTTATTCTCTTCGGATTCCTTGACGCAGTAAGCAACCTTTTCCAGAAGAGTCGTAATATCGTAATTCTCCACGTAGATACCTTGCGGGAAATTCAGGCGTGTCGAGGTAAAGTTGAGTACGCCCTTGATGCCGGCGTTGATGATCGGCACGACCAGTTCGGGGGCGACTTTGGTCGGCGAAGATACGATGACGATCGAGATGTCGTTCTCCTGGACGACCTTCTCGAAACACTCCATGTGGTAGCACGGAATGTTGTCGATCGCAGTATCCACTTTTGCGGGATCGACGTCGAACGCGACCGTGATCCGCAGCTTCAGGCTCTTCCCGTTGAAATATTTGGTGATGGCCTGCCCCAGGTGACCCATACCGATTACGGCGATGTTCACCGGGCTTTCGCTGTCGAGGATGTTGCTGATAAAATCGATCAACACCTTTACGTCGTAGCCTTTCTTGGTATCGCTCGAGAACCCGATCAACATCAGATCCCGACGCACCTGCACAGCCGTAATGCCGTGAATCCCGGCCAGCACGTGCGAAAAAATGTGGGTAATGCCCTCCCTATGGCAGGCGAGCAGCGTACGGCGATACTCGCTGAGCCGCTCGATCGTTTTTTCGGGAATTCCGTTGGGTATTAAAGCCATTTCAATCTACGGTAATGGTGAAGTCCGGTCGGTAGCTCACACGCATCCAGTTTTGGTTGACATGGTTGGACCCTCCGGGCATTTGCTGGAACGTATAAGAGGTTTGCAGCGGCGTGTAGCGGCGTCCCTCCATATCGTACTGGATGTTGGAATACATCGCCGGAACGAAGATCATCGCCGCATCGTAACCCCGGTAAGAGTAGAGCGACGGCAACGCCCCGAAAGCTTTGATGTAGTCGCTGTCGAAAGTCTTGATTACCTCGGCATCGCGTTTGGCGTGATAAGTCGAGAAGAGCACGAGCCGGTCCTTGAAGTAGAGCGCCCGATCGAGGTTCCCGAAGCGGTTCCAACGCGAATTGCCGACGATCGTGAAACGGGGAGGCGTCTTGCCGCGGGCTACGAGGTTGGTATTGGCCGAAGCGATGGCTGCCAGAATACGGTCCACTTCGAGCCCGCTGTCGCTCAAAACAATCAGCAGGTTGTCCTTGCCATTGGCCAGCAGCGACGAAAGCCCCTGGTCGCCCTCCTTGACAGCGTAACGATAATTATGCCGCGCGTAAGGTACACCCTGCAGTGCAGCCAGAATTTCCCGTTCGAACTCCCGGTCGTTCTTCTCTCCGTAGATCAAGGTAACCTGTTTGTGCTCACCCTGAGTCAGTTCTTCGATTTTGGCATATTTCCGCATCTGGGGCGGTGCCATCTGAAACAAAACATCGCTATCGACGTTCTTGACATCGGCCAGAGGCGATACGACCGGCACGGCATACTCCTCGGCATACCCGATTACGGCAGGAAGTTCCTCTTCGTAAACCGGACCTACGATCAAACGGGCCGCCCGAAAATCGGCGTCGTCCACGATCGTACGGAGTCGGTCGCTTTCCTGCCGGGTATTGAACAGATCGACCCGAACGGAGTATCCGTACTGGGTCTTTATCTTTTCAAGCCCCAGGAGAAATCCCTGGTAGAAATCGAGATAATTCGGATTCTGTTTGTCGCCATCGGTCATCGGCAGCAACAGCGCCACACGAAGCGGCTCTCCGCTGCTCAATGCCAGAAAATCCACCTCTTTCACCTGGGGTTCGACCGTCGTCAAGGTATCGCTCTCCGTTGGCTCGGGCTGTCCGAATCGCTCTTCCTGCACCGGCTCGGTCGCGGACTTTGCATCGCCGGGGACTTTCAGCATACTTCCCGAGCGGAGTTCTTGAGCCGAGATACCGTTCAGCCGCTCCAGATTTTCGACCGTCGTACCGAAGCGACGGGACAGCGCGTACATCGTCTCCCCGGGAGCTACGATGTGATACATATAACCCTCCTCGGCAACCAGGTTCAGACGATCCTTGTACTGCTCCCATGCCGCCGTGTTTTCCGCTTCGTCAGTCTTGCCGACCGCCTTTTTGCGAATCAAAATGACCGAACCCGGTTTCAGGTGAATCGGATCCAGGCCGGGATTGTCCTCCATGATGGTTTCGACCGAGATCGCATAGCGCCTCGAAATCCCATAAAGGGTTTCGCCCTTCTGCACCGTGTGCTGATCGAAGGTCTTCTTCAGCTTTTTAGGAGAAAGCTGCTCCTGTACGACGACACCCGTTTCCACGACCGGGATTTTAAGGCTCTGGTCGGCTTTGAGCCCTTGAGCGAGCTGCGGATTTTCGGCGGCGATCACCTGTTCCGCCACTCCATAGGTTTTGGCCAGCGAATAGAGTGTTTCCCCGTGCCGGACGTTGTGGACATAGTATTTTGCACCGTTGATATAAACGATCGTCTGCGATTTCTCGATAGACTGCGGCTCCTGGGCATAAAGGTTCGCCCCGGCCGTCAGCAACATCGCGGTACAACACAGTTCCTTCAGCATAGTCTATTGTTTCTCGTTTTTCTCCCGGCAGCGGATTTCGGTAATAATTTTCTTGGTATAGAGCGGGAAATCGCCGTTCATCATCCAGGAGTAATAGCTCGGCTCGACGCGGAAAACCTCCGCGACCGAACGGCCCTTATATTTGCCGAATCCGAAGACCTCTTCCCCTTTTTCGTTATAGAGGATGCGTCCTGCAAAGTCGGCGGATTCCGCCCGCGTGGAAAATTCAGCCAGAGCCGCGACATCGTTCTGCAACTCCCCGTAACGGTCCAACTGGGCTTTCAGCACTTCGTACGTCGCCAACGTATCGGCTTCGGCCGAATGGGCATCCGCGAGATCCTTGCCGCAATAGAACTTATAGGCCGCCACCAGCGTCCGCTGCTCCATTTTGTGAAAGATATTCTGCACGTCGATGAATTTACGTTTGCGGAAATCCACGTCCACACCGGCCCGCATGAACTCCTCGACCAGCATCGGCAGATCGAAGCGGTTCGAATTGAACCCGCCGAAGTCGCATCCCTCGATAAACTGGGCCAACGACTTGGCGATTTGCGGAAAAAGCGGGCAATCCTTCACGTCTTCGTCCGTAATGCCGTGAATGGCCGTAGCTTCGGCCGGAATCGGCATTCCCGGATTGATCCGCCGCGTACGGACGATCTCCTCGCCGTCGGGCATAACCTTGACCATCGATATTTCGACGATGCGGTCCCGTGCGATGTCGATGCCGGTCGTTTCCAAGTCGAAGAAAATGATCGGCCGCTTGAGATTGAGCTCCATCCGGGTTATGCGTTAATCATCATCGGCATAAGCAGCATGAGCGTCGCGCTCGACTGCTTGTCGTCATAGACGGGTTTGAATACGCCGGCACGGGTCGAATCGGCCAATTCGATGACGATGGTCGGCGTATCGATGTTGGAGAGGATTTCCACCAGGAACGTCGATTTGAAACCGATCGTGATATTCTGGCCTTCGTAGCTGCAACTGATCGTTTCGTTGGCCGATACCGAGAAATCGATGTCCTGCGCCGTAAGGTTGATCCGATTGTCGGCGATGTCCATGCGGATCAGGTTGGTCGTGGGGTTCGAGCAGACGGCCACACGCTTGATGCCGTTGACCAGTTCGATACGATCGACGAGCACCTTATTGGGATTCGCGGCCGGAATCACCGCGTTGTAATTCGGGTAGTTGCCTTCGATCAGGCGGCACACCAGCGTATGGTTCTTGAGCTGGAACATGGCGTTTTTCGAATCGAAGCTCACCTTGATCGCGTCTTCCTCCTTGAGCAGCACCGATTTGAGCAGGTTGGCCGGCTTCTTGGGCAGGATGAACGACGAAGCCACTTCATTAGCGGTTTCCACCTCGTATTTCACCAGCTTGTGGGCGTCGGTACCCACGAATGTAAGCATCGAAGGGGCCAGGTTGATATAGACGCCGTTCATCACGGGACGCAGCTCGTCGTCGGCCGTGGCGAAAATCGTCTTGTTGATGCCGTTCACCAGCACGTCCACATCGAGCGTCAGCTCCTTGCAGTCGGCCGAAAGAGCCGGGATCGCCGGATAGCTCACGGCGCTGGCGCCGGGAATCGAGAGCGAACCGCTTTTCCAACTCAAACGGATCTCCCAGTTCTGATCGTTCACTTCGATCGTCAGAGGCATTTCGGCGAACTCCTTCAGCGAATCGAGCATCAGTTTGGCCGGAGCTGCGATGGTGCCTCCGCTTTCGACGCCGTCCACGCGGATCGAGCCCACGAGCGTGGTTTCCAGATCGGAAGTGGTCACCCGCAGCTCATCCCCCTTGAGCTCCATCAGGAAATAATCCAGGATGGGCAATGTATTTTTATTGCTGATTACTTTGCCGGTCGTGGCCAGGAGAGAGAGCAATGCAGAACTTGATACGGAAAATTTCATAGGTTTTTCAGTTGTAATTTATCTTGATTAATCATTTTTCGGTTTGGACTCCGTTACAGTGCAACGGGATTCATTACGAGCGGTTCGGGAGGGACTGCTCCGCCCGGGGCCGCCGCCTGTCTGTCGCTAAAGCGTGGCCAGTTTATCGAGCGCCGTCTGAATCATCTTTCTGACGAAAGGTTTATAATCCGTGCAGGCGTCCAGCGCGATCCGCTGGGCGATGATCGTACAGATCGTGGCGGCTTTGTGGCCCATGAGAGCGGCCAGCCCGGCCAAAGCAGAACTTTCCATCTCGAAATTGGTGATCCGGCGTCTGTGATAGTCGAACGACTCGATCTTCTCGTTCAGATGGATGTCGGCCGGTTCGAGGCGCACCCAGCGTCCCTGCGGCGCATAGAAGCCGGGAGCGGCGATGGTGATGCCTTCGATGGTCACGTCGCGGAAAAGCTCGGCCAGCGAAGGATCCGCATCGATGAAATAGGGCTTCGGAAGCAAATCGCTCCAACCCGTATGTTTCATAAAAGCCTTTTCGATCTCCAGGTCGCAAACCTCGTTGCGCCCCTTGTAGTAATTCAACAGACCGTCGAAGCCGACCGAAGTGCGGGCGAAGACGAACTGCCCCACTTTAATGTCGGGCTGAATGGCGCCCGAAGTACCCAAACGGACCAGCGTGAGCTGCCGCTTCTGCGCCTTCTCCTGCCGCGTGGCGAAATCCACGTTGGCCAGCGCATCGAGCTCCGTAACCGAAATGTCGATATTGCCGATGCCGATACCGGTCGAAAGCACGGTCATCCGCTTGCCTTTGTAGGTACCCGTCACGGTATTGAATTCACGGTTGGAAACGCTGCACTCCTGCGTATCGAAAAAGGAAGCTACCATGGCTACACGGCCGGGATCCCCCACGAGAATTACGATGTCGGCAAGCTGCTCCGGCTTGAGGTGCAGGTGGAAAATCGATCCGTCGTCGTTGATTATCAATTCGGAAGAAGGTATGGTTCTCATAGTGTCGGTTTTTATATTTTCATAATTGGCATAAAAGTACTACATTTACCTCGAATTTCAAAAAATACGCCACGATAAATTTTACATAAATATATTGTATCCCGCTCGGCGGAATACAAGAAAAGAGATATTGCGACATGACTCTCATCAAATCCATTTCCGGCATCCGGGGGACGATCGGCGGCCCTGCGACGGAGAACCTCACCCCGCTCGATATCGTTAAATTCACCACCGCCTACGTGCGTTTCATCGCCGAATCCGCACCCGGGAAAAGGCTCAAAATCGTCGTGGGCCGCGACGCCCGTATTTCGGGCGAAATGGTCGGCGACATCATCGAAGGCACGCTGCTGGGTTGCGGCGCGGACGTAGTGAACATCGGACTCTGCACTACGCCGGGAACCGAACTGGCCGTTACGGCGCACCGGGCCGACGGCGGCATCATCATCACCGCATCGCACAACCCCCGCCAATGGAACGCCCTGAAGCTCCTGAATGCCGAGGGAGAATTTCTGAGCGACGCCGAGGGCAAGCGGGTGCTGGCGCTGGCCGAAGACGAGAGTTTCGTTTTCCCGGATGTGGACCATATCGGCAAGGTCGTTTCGCGGGAGTCTTACAACGACGAGCATATCCGCCGGGTGCTGGCCCTGCCGCTGGTCGATGCGGAAGCCGTGCGGAGGCGGCGCTTCAAGGTGGTCGTGGATGCGGTGAACTCCGTCGGCGGCATCGTCATACCCAAGCTGCTGCGGGAGCTGGGATGCGAAGTCGTGGAGCTCAACTGCGAACCGACCGGAGAGTTCGCCCATAACCCGGAACCGCTGCCCGAGAACCTGACCGAAATATCGAAGGCGATCGTCCGCGAACAGGCCGATCTGGGCGTAGTGGTCGATCCCGATGTGGACCGGCTGGCCTTCGTCAGCGAAGACGGCTCGATGTTTGTCGAAGAATACACATTGGTCGCCGTGGCGGATTATATCCTCTCCCGCAAAACCGGCAATACGGTGTCGAATCTGAGCTCTTCGAGAGCTTTAAGCGATGTAACGCAAATACACGGAGGCGAATATTTTGCATCGGCGGTAGGAGAAGTCAATGTAGTCGCTAAGATGAAAGAGGTCGGGGCCGTCATCGGCGGCGAGGGCAACGGCGGAGTCATCTACCCCGAACTGCATTACGGCCGCGACGCACTGGTCGGCGCCGCGCTTTTCCTGACCTATCTGGCCGAAAAAGGTATGACCATGACCGAGCTGCGCAAGACCTATCCGGCCTATTTCGCCTCGAAGAACAAGATCGAGCTGACACCGGCTATCGACGTGGATAAAGTACTGCGTGAAATGAAATCCCGTTATGCCAATGAAAAGGTGAACGATACGGACGGTGTTAAAATCGATTTCCCGGAGAATTGGGTACACTTGCGCAAATCGAATACGGAACCGATCATCCGCGTATATACCGAAGCGAAAACGATGGCGGAGGCCGATGCGCTGGCCCGGCGGATCATTGCGGAAATAAAACAAATTTGTAATATATAAATCGATGAAAAACATTTTATTGATACTCGCTGCCGCAATTATGCTGACAGCCTGCGGAGGAAACTCCCGCCAAAAGACGACTGCCGGGGTACCCGACATGCACAATGCCGAAAACGCACTCGACTACCAGGGAACTTACAAAGGGGTTTTTCCTGCTGCGGACTGCCCGGGCATCGAGATTGAACTCACGCTTCACAACGACAACACCTATACGATGAATTCCAGCTATATGGATCGTTCTGAAGAGCCGATTCAACAGACAGGAAACTATACGGTAAAAGGCAACCTGCTGACGCTGCGCGCCAAAGTCGGCATAGGGCTTCCCGCCCCCGAGTACTACAAGGTGGAGGAAAACCGCCTGCGCCGTCTTAATGCAAAGAAGCAGCCTATCACCGGAGAACTCGCAGACCAATACGTACTCACCAAATAATCAAATTCCATGGATAAAGTAAAGAGTTACATAGAGAAAAACAAAGACCGTTTTCTCAACGAATTATTCGAGCTGTTGCGCATCCCTTCGATCAGCGCGCAATCCGATCATAAACCCGACATGACTCGGTGCGCCGAATGGCTGGCCGCTTCGCTGATGAAGGCCGGTGCCGACCATGCCGAGGTACTTCCCACGGAAGGCAATCCGGTTGTTTTCGCCGAACGAATCGTCGATCCCAAAGCCAAGACCGTATTGGTGTACGGCCACTACGACGTGATGCCGGTCGATCCGGTGGACGAATGGCGCACCTCGCCGTTCGAACCGGTCGTGAAGGACGGACGCATCTGGTGCCGGGGTGCGGACGACGACAAAGGCCAGCTTTTCATGCACGCCAAGGCGTTCGAAGCGATGTGCGCGACCGACAGCCTGCCCTGCAATGTGAAATTCCTGCTCGAAGGCGAGGAAGAGATCGGGTCGCCCAGCCTCTACAAGTTCTGCGCCGACAACAAGAAGATGCTCAAGGCAGACATCATTCTGGTTTCCGATACATCGATGATCTCGATGCAGATACCTTCGATCACCTGCGGTCTGCGCGGTTTGACTTATATGGAGGTCGAAGTGACAGGCCCCAACAAGGACCTACACTCCGGCCTGTTCGGAGGTGCGGTAGCCAATCCAGCCAATGTCCTGGCCCGCATGGTGGCTTCGCTCATCGATGAAAACGGACACGTGACGATTCCGGGCTTCTACGACGACGTGCGCGAGCTGACGGCCGCCGAGCGCAAAGCCTTCAACAAGGCTCCGTTCAACCTTACAGAATACAAGAAAACGCTCGAAATCGGCGATGTCGAGGGCGAAGCGGGCTTTACGACCATCGAACGCACGGGTATCCGTCCCTCGCTCGACGTGAACGGCATCTGGGGCGGCTATATCGAGGAGGGGACCAAGACGGTGATCCCGTCGAAGGCTTCGGCCAAAATCTCGATGCGTCTGGTTCCCGGACAGGATTTCAAAAAGATCGCCAAGCTCTTCGAGAAACATTTCAAGGCGATTGCACCCAAGAGCGTCAAGGTGAAGGTCAAGTTCCTGCACGGCGGTATGCCCTACGTGGCTCCGACCGATATGCCGGCTTACAAAGCGGCGGAAAAGGCCATCGCCGACACGTTCGGTAAGAAACCCCTGCCGTTCTATTCGGGCGGATCGATTCCGATCATCAGCGGATTCGAAAATATCCTGGGAATCAAGTCCCTCCTGATCGGATTCGGCCTGGCGGAGGACGCCATCCATTCGCCCAACGAGAGCTACGGACTCGACCAGTTCTACAAGGGGGTCGAAACGATTCCGCTGTTTTATAAATATTTCGCTGAAAAGTAAACAGGCAATACGATTTCAAAAACGGGACAATATCCGAAGGATATATCCCGTTTTTCGTACATTACAGATACGTTTGTTCAAAAAGATAGGATCTTTGATTTCGTTGTAGATACTTCGCCTCGGCAAAATGCAAATAAAATTTGCTTTTGCGCCCGGCTCATTCGTATCTTTACAAAAAAAGAAGATGGAAAGGTTCGAACGAGTTCAAACAACCCACGCTCGAAGCATACGCGGAGGGCACTTGTGAACTCTACGATGCAAGGAGTAGGAAAACAGAAAGTTAAGTTTGGCTCTCACTCACCTTGCACTATTTTTATAGAAGATAGGATTCGGTTCAGCAATCTTTGCGTGCAAGTTCGCACGATTGCTCTTCCCTTTCACTATCTTTGACATAGTCTTAGATAGGATGCGCCTTGGAAAATTGAGAACAAATTCCCGTTTTCTCCCGGCTTTCACTATCTTTGCAAATCGCAAAAAGAATACATTATGTGTGGAATTGTAGGTTATATAGGAGATGAAAACGCTTCTGATATCGTCATCGACGGATTGAAGCGTCTGGAATACAGAGGTTATGATTCAGCGGGACTTGCAGTTCGCGACGGCGAAGGTGATACAGAGGTTATTAAAGCGAAAGGCAGACTGAAAGTTCTTGCAGATAAAACTAATAATGGAGAATCTGTACCTGGAACATGTGGTATCGGACATACCCGTTGGGCGACACATGGAGAACCATCTGAGAATAATGCACATCCTCATGCAAGTGATGATGGAAATGTTGTGGCTGTTCATAATGGTATTATTGAAAACTATCAGGAATTAAAGGATAAACTTGTCCGTAAAGGGTATACATTCTATTCTGAGACAGACACGGAAGTAGCAGTAAAACTGATCGATTATTATTATAAAAAA
>OIVP01000529.1_pt1 | contig 11139 bp, 6 predicted proteins | sample 1587231 | NCBI WGS metagenome assembly OIVP01 (sample SAMN02675049, study PRJEB24791) | human gut metagenome, SKBSTL061 | isolation source: stool | host: Homo sapiens | place: USA | reverse complement strand
CTTGCGTACTTCATCCAATGTAGCGGTTGCCGTAGCACGGGCTGTTTCGCATCCCTTACGTAACATATCGTAAATAGCCGGAATATCCTTTTCAAACTCTTTACGACGTTCGCGGATAGGCGTCAATTCTTCTTGCATAATAGCGGCAAGGAACTTCTTCACCTTCATGTCTCCCAATCCACCACGGGTGTAATGTGCCTTCAGTTCATCCAAATTAGGATAATCGGGCAAATAACGTCCAAAATGCTCAGGCTTACAAAAAGCATCCAGATAAGTGAATACTGTATTTCCTTCCAATTTACCCGGATCAGAAACTTTCAGGTGAGTAGGGTCGGTATACATGCTCTTCACTTTCTTTTCCACCTCGTCGGCTGTGTCCGACAAATAAATACAGTTACCCAATGATTTGCTCATCTTAGCCTTTCCATCCGTACCCGGCAGACGCAGACAAGCCGCATTGTCCGGCAACAGGATTTCGGGTTCTACCAACGTATCACCATAAATATGATTGAAACGACGTACAATTTCACGGGTCTGCTCAATCATCGGCTCCTGATCTTCACCCACCGGAACGGTAGTTGCTTTGAAAGCGGTAATATCAGCAGCCTGACTGATAGGATAAGTGAAGAACCCTACCGGGATGCTGGTTTCAAAATTACGCATCTGGATTTCGGTTTTCACTGTCGGGTTACGCTGCAAGCGTGACACTGTGACCAAATCCATATAATAGAAAGTCAATTCGCACAATTCGGGAATCTGAGACTGGATAAAGATGGTGGACTTCATCGGGTCCAGACCGACAGCCATATAATCAAGCGCCACCTCAATCACATTCTGACGCACCTTCTCGGGATTTTCTATATTATCGGTTAATGCCTGCGCATCGGCAATGAAAATAAAAGTCTTGTCATACAGTCCGGAATTCTGAAGTTCAACTCTGCGCTTCAACGAACCTACGTAATGACCGATATGCAATCTTCCCGTAGGACGGTCACCGGTCAGTATGATTTTTTCTTTTCCCATATCTCTTAAATATTATCTTATATTAAAAATTACGCAAAGATAGGAATATTCTGACACAAACACTTAACTTTGAACCGCTATTTCACATATAATAATTGTTTCGATGAATAAACTAAGACCGACCATTAAACTAGCTCTATTTATTTCTGTAGCAAGCCTGTTCTTTGCCGCATGTTCCGATGATGACGATAAAAGTATTCCCGTACCGGAACCTTCACGGATGATTACCGGAATTAAAGTGCATAAGATTTCGGATGTTATCACTTATCAGGGAATGATAAGCCTCACTTACGACAACAACAAACGGCTGACCCGCATTTATAGCAGTTCACCGTTAGCGGCAGTAAATTACACGTACAAAGAGAACTCTGAAGTCAGCTATACTTACTCTACGGAAAATTCTCCTTTGGTAGAAATAAGCACCTCGTTGGAAAACGGCAGAAGTTATGTATGCAAATTCTCCAACCGGGAAAATCCGGTAACCTATTCTTATGACAATGAAGGTTATCTGAAAAGCTGCAATAACAATGGAACCGTATTGGAATACAATTGGGAAAGCGGAAATCTATCTTCCATAACCACTACTCCAAGAGGAACTTACAACAGTGATTACAGAGTTTCCAATATCGCCAATGATTATAGTCTGGACTTGAACACACTGGCACAATGGATTGATGACCGCGAAAACTATACCACCGTAATGAACACTTTCGGACAGATGGCCGAAATTCTAGGGAAAAGAAGCGCCAATATTCTGGAAGACACTTATTATATATACGACTATAGTTTCCGGCAGGATGGAAGACTAAAAGATATGACCCTGATGGGCGGATCGGAAAATATAGGATATTCATTCCGCTTTTCGTATGCCGATGATACAGAAGTATCCGAATAAATATACAAAAAACAGAACATTCGGAGAGGATTTCAGACTTTTATTTTAATTTGTGTTGACAAAGATCTTGATTTATTTTGTTATCTTGGAAATAAGTCGTTACTTTGCACAAAATTTAGTAATGCTATGTATCCTACAGGAACAAAGATAATATAGACATACGAACAAATGCGTTAGTCCTCTTACGAGGATAGACGCATTTTTTTTAATATTTAGCGACATTAAAAACAACTATATAAAAGAAACTTTCAATGAAAAAGGATTTAAAGAAAGTCCTGGTATTGGGTTCGGGTGCCCTCAAGATAGGCCAGGCAGGAGAGTTTGACTACTCAGGTTCACAAGCGCTGAAAGCATTGCGCGAAGAAGGCATTCATTCGGTGTTGGTAAATCCTAACATCGCAACTATCCAGACTTCGGAAGGCATAGCCGACAAGGTTTATTTTCTTCCTGTCACTCCCTTCTTTGTTGAAGAAATTATCAAGAAAGAACAACCGGACGGTATTTTATTGGCATTCGGTGGACAAACTGCATTGAACTGCGGTACCGAACTTTACCTGAACGGTACACTGAAGAAATATGGTGTAGAAGTATTGGGTACTTCGGTAGAAGCCATCATGTACACTGAAGACCGTGATTTATTCGTAAAGAAGCTGGATGAAATTCCGATGAAAACCCCGAAGAGCCACGCCGTGGAAAGTATGGAAGAGGCTCTGAAAGCTGCCCACGAAATCGGTTATCCGGTTATGGTACGCTCTGCTTACGCACTAGGTGGTTTAGGCAGCGGCATCTGTCCGGATGAAGAAGCTTTCATCAAACTGGCTGAAAGTTCATTCGCCTTCTCTAAACAGATCCTGGTTGAAGAGTCATTGAAAGGTTGGAAAGAAATAGAATTTGAAGTAATCCGCGATGCCAACGACCATTGTTTTACAGTGGCAAGCATGGAAAACTTCGACCCGCTGGGAATCCATACCGGTGAATCTATCGTGGTGGCCCCCACTTGCTCTCTGACAGAAGAACAAGTAACAATGTTGCAAGATTTATCTACAAAATGTATCCGTCACTTGGGTATTGTGGGTGAATGTAATATCCAGTATGCTTTCAATGCAGAAACAAATGACTACCGTGTTATCGAAGTAAATGCACGCCTGAGCCGTTCTTCTGCCTTGGCTTCTAAAGCAACCGGATTCCCTCTGGCATTCGTTGCCGCTAAAATCGCTTTAGGCTACACACTAGACCAGATTGGCGAAAAGAGTACTCCCAACTCAGCCTACGAAGCTCCCCAGTTGGATTACTTGATTTGTAAAATCCCCCGTTGGGACTTGACTAAATTCGCAGGTGTATCACGCCAGATTGGCTCCAGCATGAAGTCTGTGGGTGAAATCATGTCTATAGGCCGCTCTTTCGAAGAAATCATTCAGAAAGGTCTTCGTATGATAGGTCAGGGTATGCATGGTTTCGTAGGAAATGACCATACTAAATTTGAAAACCTGGATGAGGAACTGGCCAACCCGACAGACCTCCGTATTTTCTCCATCGCCTCGGCATTGGAAGAAGGATACAGCATTGAACGCATCCACGAACTGACCAAAATCGACCCGTGGTTCCTGGGTAAGTTAAAAAACATCGTTGACTATAAGGTCAAACTTTCGACTTATAATAAGATCGAGGATTTACCTGAAGATGTGCTTCGCCAGGCTAAAGTATTAGGCTTCTCCGACTTCCAGATTGCACGCTTCGTATTAAAAGCCAGTGGCAATATGGAAAAGGAGAACTTGGCTGTACGTGCCCGTCGTAAAGCTTTGAATATCCTTCCGGCTGTCAAGCGTATCAATACCGTCGCATCTGAACATCCCGAATTGACCAATTACCTGTATATGACATACGCTACTACGGGTTATGACGTCAATTATTATAAAAACGAAAAATCGGTAGTTGTATTAGGTTCAGGCGCTTACCGTATCGGTTCATCCGTAGAATTCGACTGGTGCTCTGTAAACGCTGTCCAAACCGCACGCAAGTTGGGTTACAAATCCATCATGATTAACTATAACCCCGAAACTGTTTCTACCGACTATGATATGTGCGACCGTCTGTATTTTGACGAACTTTCATTTGAACGTGTACTTGACGTGATTGATCTGGAGCAGCCGGGTGGTGTCATTGTATCGGTAGGTGGACAAATACCTAATAACCTGGCAATGAAGCTTCACCGTCAGTCGGTACCTGTATTGGGAACTTCTCCGCTTTCTATCGACCGTGCGGAAAACCGTCATAAATTCTCGGCCATGCTTGACCAGCTGGGTATTGACCAACCGGCATGGAAAGAATTGACCAGCCTGGAAGACATGGAAGAATTTGTAAACAAAGTAGGTTACCCGGTATTGGTCCGTCCTTCCTATGTGCTCTCGGGCGCTGCCATGAACGTATGCTATAACGAAGATGAACTGAAGGAATTCTTGCAGATGGCTAAAGAAGTTTCTAAAGAATATCCGGTAGTCGTATCCCAATTCATGCAAGATACTAAAGAAATAGAATTCGACGCTGTAGCCCAAAACGGTGAAGTAGTGGAATATGCCATCTCCGAACACATTGAATATGCAGGTGTCCATTCAGGTGATGCCACATTAGTATTCCCGGCTCAGAAGATTTATTTCGAAACAGCTCGCCGTATCAAGAAGATTGGTCGCCGTATCGCTAAAGAATTAAACATTTCCGGTCCGTTCAACATGCAGTTCTTGGCTAAGAATAATGAAGTGAAAGTGATTGAATGCAACCTGCGCGCATCACGTTCATTCCCGTTTGTTTCCAAAGTATTGAAACGCAACTTCATTGAAACCGCAACCCGCATCATGTTGGGTGCTCCATACAGCCAACCGGACAAGTCGGCATTCGATATTGACTGGATCGGTGTGAAAGCTTCCCAGTTCTCTTTCTCCCGTCTGCACAAGGCAGACCCTGTATTGGGCGTAGATATGTCTTCAACAGGTGAAGTGGGTTGTATCGGTGATGACTTCCATGAAGCTTTGCTGAACTCTATGATTGCTGTCGGTTTCAAGATTCCTACAAAATCTGTCATGTTCTCGTCAGGTGCCACCAAATCCAAAGTAGATTTGCTGGAAGCAAGCCGTATGCTGGCAGAAAAAGGATATGAGATCTATGCAACTGCCGGAACCGCAACTTTCTTGAATGCACACGGAGTAAATACCACACCGGTTTACTGGCCGGATGAAAAGCCCGATGCAGAAAACAATGTCATGAAGATGATTGCCGAACATAAATTCGACCTGATAGTCAACATTCCGAAAAACCATACCAAACGTGAGCTGACTAATGGTTACAAAATTCGTCGTGGAGCAATCGACCACAATATTCCTTTGATTACCAACGCCCGTTTGGCAAGTGCTTTCATTGAAGCATTCTGTGAAATGAGTGAAAAGGATATTCAGATAAAGAGCTGGCAAGATTACAAATAATCTTTCTTAGGGATATTCAAAAAGGAGCTGATTCGTTTTTCTTGAATCAGCTCCTTTTTGATCTCCTAACGGGAAAGATCATTAAAACGATAAGTAAAAGTAGCCATCGCATAACGTCCCAATCCCCAAGTCCAAGTTTCTCCCTGTCCGGTATCATTCATCCAACGATTGACAAAATCCCGTTGTTGCAGAATATCAACAACCTGAAATTTAAGCAACCCTCTTTTCCCTTTCAGAAAACTGTAAGTCAGCTCACCGTTCCAAAGCCACTGCGTCGTATTGGAGGCCTCATCCTTATATCCCCTGCGATTCATACTTCTCACAACGGTATAAAGATTCAAGTTGAGAGGTAACTTCAGTCGACACTCCGCGCCATAATAAAAATCATACGTCCTGTAATCCGAATTGTTTGTATAACTGTTATCGGCTTGCTGATAAGTGATTGCTCCATTTATCTTAAACTCATGCTCTTCCAATTTATAGGCAAACTCCACATCCTGCATCAAGGAAAGCATTTGGGAGGTGTTACGATCATTCTCATTGGCTTCTCCCATTATCTGCACATACGAAACCCTCCGGTTATAATTTGCATTAGTAGCAAGACGAGCGAAAATTTTCTTGAATAATTTATTCGTATAATATATATTCCCGCCAATGCCCCAATTACCATTTATATTCTCGGGCCGACTGGTATATACCCCACTCTTCTCATCATAGGTTCTTTTCCGGCTTATATCATTTATCGTATTATTATATCTCAAACCACAATATAACATTTCCTGCTTTTCCATATTTCCTCCTCTGTAATTCACAGATATACTTTGCCCGAAAGCGGGTTTCAGCCCCGGATTCCCCATTGTTATGTTCAGAGGATTAGTATAATCAGGCACAGACAACAAATCATAAATGGAAGGCTGCCGGGTGTATCCGCTATAATACACACTCATATTATGGTTATTGCCCAAATCATAATCAAAATGCAGTTCGGGCACTATGTTCAACACGGTAATGGTCGTATCTATCTTCACTTTTCCCCTGTTGCTTTTCGTCGTAGACTTCTGAGGCGACAGCCCAAACCGGATATTCAACCTCACTTTTCTCCAATTAAGTGTGGTACGCAGTCCGAATTCATTGGAATGAAGATCATTACGAGTATAATCACTTAAACTATCCACCCTTCCTGCCTCATAACCAGATGGAAGACTTCCCCACAAAGCATCCTCATCCAAATTGTACGTAACCGCATTATTACTCTGCCGTTGATACTCATGCCGATAATAAACCTGAAGCATTTGTTTTCCTATTGGCTCCGTATAGCTGACCTCCCCCGCCAATAATAAATTTCTGGCAGGTGACTCCCGGTATTGATTTCTATATAAAACCGAATCTGCCCCCAGGTCATTCTTCAATTGATAATAAGTAATAGACGATTGCTGATAATTACCACTCGCCTGATTACTATAATCATTTCTTAACTCTATGGAGAGTTTCCGGCCGATATCATTCAATTTATGAGTGAGCAAAAGATTATTGCCTATCATCAGATTGTTCGTCTTATTTTGAGAATTTCCCGTATTTTTATTTATCCTGAACTCAGGAGGAATCATTGCATCGTCCCTCCAAGGCTCTGAAACATAGTCCAAAGGATTGGTACTGAAAGTCGCCGAAATATTTTCTGATACCGAATTTAACCGGCTATGATTGATGTTATGCCTGAAATTAATTTCCGTCCGGTCACTCAAACTTCCCGTCAGATATATATTCTCCCAAAAAGAACGATTCCTACCCGTACTCAAGCCATTATTATAGGCATATTGGCTACCGTTAGGCAGATATTCTTCTGACTGGCTTCGCGATTCATCCGCGCTTTTATTATTATTATATGAAGCACTGACATTGAGGTTGAGTTTCTTTATTTCCGTTCCCAAGCTAAAACCAATATCCTTCATTTGAGCAGGATTATCGGCCATATCACTGATAAAATTACCATATCTGGGGAGTTTTCCTAAATCACCATACAAGGACATCCGCCATTTTCCGACAAATTTATTCAAACTCATTTTCGCTCCATACATATCCCCCGAACCTTTCAAAGCTGAAACGTCCCCCATTAATCCATCTGTCAAATCCTTCTTGGTCTTCACATCCATCACCGTTTTCTTCTTACCGTCTGACACCCCTGTCATTTGCTCTTTATCCGACTGCTGCTCGTATACCTTTACCTCTTTCAAAGCATCTACCGGCATATTGTTCAAAGCAACTTTGCTATCTGCGAAAAACTCCTTTCCATTTAATAAGATCTGAGTGATTTCCTTTCCATGAAAATTCATCTTGCCGGATTTCTCGTCTAATTCCAATCCGGGAAGCTGCCTCACCAAATCCTGCAGAACAGCTCCTTCCGATGTCTTAAAGGCTCCGGTATTATATACTAATGTATCTCCGGACATCTTCATTTTCTGCAGTTCGGCCTTTATCACCGTTTCATCCAATACAATACTGGAAGGTTTCATCATCAGAGCACCTCCATAAACTTCTTTCCGATAAGCAGGAATATTCACTTTTTTTTCAATGGTTTCATATCCTAAAAAAGAAGCCCTTATTAAATAATTACCGGGATTCATAGGGTACAAACGGAAAACACCCTTCTTATCGCTCACCGTACCTTCTATAAAACTCGTATCAGGCAAAGAATAAAGTTGGATATTTACATCCGGCAAAGGATCGGGATAAGGGCGTTCTCCCTGTTCTCTGACAGAACCTGTCAAATGATAAGCTTTTTCTTTTCTTGCTTTATCTGAATCAAGCTTTTTCTGTCCACTAACCGGGAGAACAAAAGATAATAAAATAAACAACGAGAACAGTTTAGTCATCTTGAAATATCAACAGGGTCCTATTTCAATGCTTCCGCAATGGCATTCATCAGATATCCAAATTCTTCTTTCTCATACCCGATGGAAGTATAAACGGCTTCTCCTTCTTTATTGAAAAGATAGGCGCGAGGAATTGACTTTTCAGCAAATAAAGAGAACACCTCACGTTTAGGATCGGGATATAACGGGAAAGTGAATTTCTTCCGTTCATTATAAGCCTTCAACTGTTCATCCGTATGCTCACGACCAATTACTAATAATACGAAGTCCTTGTTATCTTTATATTCAGGCCACAAAGTCTTCTCTATTTCAGCCAGTTCCAGCTGACATGGCCCGCACCAAGTGGCAAATAAGCTCACCAAAACGACCTTACCTTTCAATTCAGCCGAAGAAACATCTCCATATACCGCAGATTTTAGATGAAAATCAGGTAATTTATCTCCTTTTTTCAATTCTTGAGCATTTACGGCAAATACCATGCAAAGCATCATGAACAATAATCCTAACTCTTTCATTTTCATAGTTCTCAATATTTAATTATGGAATAACAAAGACAAATATATCTGTTTTTCTTATATTTGCCACCAGAAAATATTATTTTTTAGCCTATGATGACTTTTATTTCATGTGCCAAAACAATGACCGGACGGAGCAAAATACAAACTCCTGTTACCAGTACACCACAATTCCAAACTGAAGCGATACAGAATGCACTTGATATGTCCCAATTCTCTGCTGAAGAACTGGAACGACTTTTACGTGTGAACAGCAAAATAGCAGCAGAGAACTATATGCGATTTCAAGATTTCTGTTCGGACTCTCCCTCGGCTTTAGCTGCCTTACTGGCTTATACCGGTATAGTATATAAACGTATCCATCCACAGGACTTTACTCCTGAAGATTTTCAATATGCACAGGATCACTTGCGAATCACTTCTTTTCTTTACGGATTACTCCGCCCGTTAGACCAGATCAAGAATTACAGAATGGAAGGAGATATCAAACTACCTGAACGTGGAGGAATATCCATGTTTGACTATTGGAAGCCAATTCTGACCGACACCTTTATCAAAGAAATTAAAGCAAAAGGAGGAATACTAATCAATCTGGCAAGTGGGGAGATGAAAGATTTATTCGACTGGAAACGCGTGGAGCAGGAAGTACAAGTGATCACGCCGGAATTTCAGGTATGGAAAAAAGGGAAATTAACCACCGTTGTGGTTTATGCAAAAATGTGCCGTGGAGAATTGACACGCTTCATCATTAAAAACCGGATAGAGAATCCTGGGGATTTAAAAGGATTCAAATGGGAAGGATTCAGTTTTGATGCCGGATACAGCACAGATACCCACTATCTTTTTAGCCTTCTTTCATAAAAAAATATTAAATAGTCAACCTACTCAAACTTTTTATCAGCACTCATGTTATTTAGTTGAATTTGGGAAGATAAACCTGGACAATAATTAACTAATAGAAATGAGTATGAAAAAATTAATGTTTTTGCTGGCTGCGGCCAGTTTAAGTTCTGTAGCGTTTGCGCAACAGAAAAGCAATTCACAAAACGTCCTTGTAGGCGAGAGTGTAGATGTAATGGAGGTACCTGTGGATAAGTACAAGGTAGAGACCAATCACTTCTTCGATAATTGGTTCTTCTCTGTTGGTGGAGGTGCACAAGTACTGTTCGGCGATCAGTCCGATCTTGGTAAATTCAAGAAACGTATTGCTCCCGCTCTTCAAATATCAATCGGCAAATGGTTTACTCCCGGCTTAGGATTACGTTTGCAATATAGTGGTTTGCAGTCGAAGAGTTTTTCCAGTGAACCTTCCGCATATTCCAAACCTCACATGTTAAGCGAAGGATACTATCAGGATAAGTTCAACTACATGAATTTGCATGGTGACATCTTATTTAATGTCAGTAACATGATAGCCGGATATAATGAAGACCGCATATACGACTTCGTGCCATTCGTAGGTTTCGGTTTTGCCCACTCATATGATGCTCCACGTCGTAATTCACTGGCATTCAATTTCGGTATCATCAATACATTCCATCTGGCCAGTGCCTGGGACTTGAATCTGGAACTTTACGGAATGGGTACAGAAAACAAATTTGATGGAAAAACCACCAGTAAAGGCCCTGATTTTATGGCAGGTGCTACAGTGGGTATCACTTATAAATTTCCACAAAGAGGATTCAAACCTGCTCCGGATGTAGATGCTATCATGGCACTTACCTCTTCACAAATGGATGCCATCAATATCGCTTTGGCTCAACAGATAGAACAAAACCGTCAATTAAAGGCCCAACTTGCCAACCAACCCACTGAAGTGGTTACAGAACAAGTGACAGTGAACCAAATTGCTCCGGCTCCTCAATCTGTATTTTTCCAGATCGGTTCAGCGGTTCTTCCTACCAACTCTACTGTAAATTTGCAACAAATCGCAGATCTGGTAAAAGACAACCCGGGACTAAAATTGAAAGTAACCGGTTATGCTGATAGTGATACAGGTAGCGCTGCATGGAACAAGCAGTTAAGTGAAGACCGTGCCAACAACGTGGCTAATGAACTGGTTAAATTGGGTGTCAACAAAAACAATCTGATTATCAGCGGAATGGGTGGTGTCAACACCTTAACTCCTCCGGCATTCAACCGTCGTGTAATTATCGAAGCCCAATAATATACACTGATTTCTGTCAGCAGAAGATAATCATGCCCGCAATTCCTTATAAAAACAGAATTGCGGGCATTTATTTTTTAGATGGAATAGCCCCACTGATCCAGTGCAAACTTCCAATTCTCTTCCACTAACCGGACCGTACGGTCGTCATACTTATACTTATTCTTCTTATATCCCTTCTTTCCGCCTATATATT
>OIVP01000524.1_pt1 | contig 11181 bp, 9 predicted proteins | sample 1587231 | NCBI WGS metagenome assembly OIVP01 (sample SAMN02675049, study PRJEB24791) | human gut metagenome, SKBSTL061 | isolation source: stool | host: Homo sapiens | place: USA | reverse complement strand
CTCCTGAAGCGCCAGCTGGCGCTTCAGGAGCCCTTTTTATTTTTACTCGCCCTTGGAAAGCAGCTTTGCACGCTCCAGCGCGGGGCGCAGTGCCAGATACAGCACCACGGCGCAGGCGGTGGAAGCCACACTGTTCACAAAGGTGACGCCGCCGGCGATCTTGGTCAGCGCCTGTGCCACGGTGTACTCCTGCCCAAAGATGTACACGTTGCGGAAGTAGCCAAGGAAGGGGTCGGTGAACACGTTCAAAAGCAGGCCGGAACCCGCAGAGACGATCACCTTGACCAGATACCCGGCGCTGTGACGATCCTGATCCCGCAGCTTGAACACCTTATGTGCCACGGCACCGCAGGTGATGCCGATGATAAACTTGAGCACGAAGGTGGTAATGGCGTAGCCCGGGTCACCGGCAAGGATATCTGCCAGTGCCAGACCGATGGCACCCGCCAGACCGCCGGATACCCCGTCCAGCAGCAGCGCCGTCAGTGCGGTAAAGGTGTTGCCCAGATGGAACGAGGAGCCGCCGTAGAACGGGATGCGGAAGAACAGGTAGGCCACCAGACTCAGCGCAGCCATCACGCCGGTAAGCGCCAGCTCGTGCACCGTAAAGCGGCGCTTGTACAGAACACTGAAAAACAGGATCAGGATAACGACGACTGCCAGCAGCAGCCACATTGCAGTAGTAGACATGATACTTTCCCTCCAATCGCGCCGATAACCCCACAAAACTACTTGACATTTGGGTGTCCGGCGGGTATGCTCCTATTATACGCAGAACTGACCCTATGAAAATACCCAGAATAAAGTTTTTTTATAGGGTCAGTTTGACAAAATGCCTACACGGGAGGGACATTCTATGGTACATCTGACCACGGCGCTGGACCCGGCTTCGGCGGTGCCGCTGTACGAGCAGCTTTACCGCAGCCTTGCCGCCGAGATGCGGGCGGGCACTCTGACGGCGGGCACCCGGATGCCCGGCAAGCGGCGGCTGGCGGCGGAGCTGTCGGTGTCGGTGAACACGGTGGACACCGCCTACCAGATGCTGGCAGCCGAGGGCTACCTGACCGCCCGGGAGCGCAGCGGGTTTACGGTGCAGGAGTATCTTGCCCTGCCGCAGGGGACGCAGCCGCCCGCCGCGCCCTCTGCGCCGCCGGCAGAGCCCCCCGCCGACACCGCCCCGCCGGTGCAGTTCGACCTGTCCACCCGGGGCGTGGACCCGGGGCTGTTCCCCTTCCGCACATGGGCGCGGCTGCAAAAGGAACTGCTCTATTCCGCGCCGGAGCTGCTCACCCCCGGGGACGCCCGGGGCGATGCCGCCCTGCGGCAGGCGCTGGCAGGGTATCTGGCCGAGTACCGGGGCGTGCAGTGCGACCCGGAACAGCTGGTGGTGGGTGCAGGGCTGGAATATCTGCTGGGGCTGCTGGCCCCGCTGCTGCCCGGCCCCGCCGCCGTGGAGACACCCGGCTACCCCCGCGCCCGGCAGGTGCTGGAAAACAACGGCATCTCCTGCTGTTGTCTGCCGGTGGACGAGGACGGGCTTTCCATCCGGGCGCTGTCGGAGTCGGGGGCGGCGGTGTGCTATGTCACCCCCAGCCACCAGTTTCCCACCGGGGTCACCATGCCCGCCGGACGCCGGGCAGAACTGCTGCACTGGGCGGCCCGCGCCCCGGGGCGGCGGTACATCATAGAGGACGACTACGATTCCGAGTTCCGCTTCGACACCCGCCCGCTGCCCAGCTTGCAGGGCATGGCGGGCGCAGACGGCCCGGTGGTGTACCTGTCCACCTGCTCCCGCAGCCTTGCCCCGGGCATCCGCATCGCCTACATGGTACTGCCCCGGCCGCTGCTGGGCGCGTGGCAGGAAAAATACCGGCTGTACTCCGGCACGGTAGGGCGGTTTGAGCAGCAGACGCTGGCGCGCTTTATCACCGGGGGCTATTTCACCCGGCACTTAGCGCGGGAGCGCACCGCCTACAAAGCCCGGCGGGATGCACTGGCGGCGGCGCTGCGCAGTTCCTTTGCACCGGAAGAGCTGACCCTTGCGGGGCTGCACACCGGTCTGCACCTGTTGGCACAGCTGAAAGACCCGCCGCCGGACGCCGCCCTGCGGGCGGCTGCCCGGCAGTACGGGGTGCGCTGTTCCCTGCTGAGCGACTACGACCTGACCGGCACGGCACACTCTGCCGCCGGGACACTGGTGCTGGGTTACGGCTCGCTGCCGGACGCGGACTGCGCCGCCGCCGGGGAGAGGTTGAAAAAGCTCTGCACCGCCGCCCGGGAGGCATCGGACACCGTATAGTGCCCGCCCGCCCACTCCCCGGGCAGGGCGTCGGCGGTGATATCCACCGGCTCGGCGCTGGTGGCTAAAAATTCCAGTGTGCGCTCCAACGTTGCAAGGTCTACGGCAGTCAGGCTGGTCAGCAGGCTGCTGCTCACCTCCCGCAGACCCTGCGGCAGGGTGGTGGGCAGCAGCTCCAGCGCCTGCCGGAAAAATGCATCCCACACCGCCGCCCGGGCGGCGGCGCTGCGCCGGGGCGAAAGAGAAGTGTCGGCATCCAGCGCCACTAAAAAGCTGTGGGCATCGGCAGCGGAGATGCCCTGCACCCCGGTGCCTTTGCCGTACCGCGCCAGCTGCTCCGGGGTGAGCGCCCCGGTAAAGCCCACCCGCACCGCGCCGTACCGCGCCGCCAGTTTTGTCAGCACCGCCGGGGCGATGGCAAGATAGTCGGTATCCTCCGGCAGGGCGAATACCTCGCCCAGCGCTTCCCGGCAGCGGGCGGGTCCTGCGGCGGTGTAGCAGTCCGCAAGGGGAACGTTTTTGCCCCCAAAGGGCACTTCCAGCGCGGCGGGCACCGCCAGCAGGTGGATGCAGTTCTGCCCGGCGTTCAGGTAAGCCAGCACAAAGCCCGGAGTCTCGTCTGCCACACACAGCAGCACGGTGCACCGGTCTGTGGCCTTGGGCAGACGGATGGGCACTCCGCTCTGGCTTTTTGCGGCCTGCCGCAGACTGCTGCGCAGCTGGGCGCGGCTGAGCAGCACTGTGCCGCCCACCAGCGCCGCCAGTGGGATAATAGCGTTCCAAGCCGAGGAGACATTGTGCTCATCCACCTCGTCAATGTCCACCAGCTTCTCGCCCTTCTCGCCCGGTTCAAAGGCTGCGCCGCCGGAGGCCACCCGGTGATACGCCTGACGAAGCATGCCCACTTTCGGAAACCAGCCCAACGCCATCAGCAGACTTACCAGCATCATCGCCAGCGGATAAAACATGAAGGGCACCGCCTGAAGGTAATCCGTGAACCCCAGGCCGAAGTCGGAAATCAGGCCCACGCTGAATGCCGTCCAGCTGGTAAAGGGCACCGTCACGCACAGACAGCATGCCATAATGTTGGTCTGCACCGCCAGGTGCTCCCGGGGCAGACGGTTTTTATCGGAGACATCCCGCAGGCAGATGGTGGTAGTCAGGGCATTCAGATACTCGTCCACGAACATGATCACAGACAGCAGCCACGCCAGCAGCAGCGTTTTGCGGGGCGTGTTGGCCGCCTTCGCCAGCAGATCCCGGAAGCCCATGAGCCCGCCGGAGGCCTGAAACAGCGAGATCATTCCGCCAAAGCCCAGAATACTGCACAGTGCAAACTGATAGGAGCTGTTGCCCAGTGTAGTATACATGGCGTCGATCAGCCCAGTGAAAAAATGCTGGCGATGGACCAGCAGCACGGCCAGCAGAGTGGCCAGGACCATTGCATCTGCCATTTTGCGGGTCTTTAGGGCATATACGATCAAAAACGCCAACGGCAGGAACGCCATAACAGTATGCAGCACAGAAACATCTCCCTTCTCACACAGAGTATAGCAAACTCCAGTGAAAACCGCAACTGCGCATGAAAAAGCCGGCCTGGTGGCCGGCTTTTCATGCGTCGCTTATACAGACATTCTTTTCACACCGGGGTTCTCCCGCATAAAGGCCAGTGCTTCATCATGGGTGATCGGCGGCTCCAGCCGGACGGTGATCTCCATACGAAGGCAGCCGTCCTGACGGGTGAGGCTGCTCTCTGTCACCTGGCCGCGGTGCTCCTTCAGCAGATCGTCAAAGCGGGCCCGCAGCTCATCCGTATCCTCCAGCTCCACCAGAAGCTCCTGGGTCGTGAGGGCATCCGCCCCCACAGGGAAGCGGTGGAGAATGATCTGGATGGCAACGAGGACAGCCGCCTCGAACAGGCCCAGCCAATACATACCGGCACCCACAGCCATACCGATGGCGGCGGTACCCCACATACCGGCGGCGGTGGTCAGTCCGCGGATAGAGTTGCCGTTTTTGAATATGACGCCGGCCCCCAGAAAGGATATGCCGCTGACCACCTGGGCGGCAATGCGTGCAGGGTCGGCGCCGCGAAGGCCATCCAACGTAACACAGTCCAAGAAAGCGTATTTTGAGACGATCATAAACAGCGCGGAGGTACAGGCAATGATGCAGTGGGTACGGATGCCCGCCTCCTTGCGGCGCTTACTGCGCTCCAAACCCACCAGCGCGCCCAAGGCGGCAGACAGCAGCAGGCGAATGAGAAATTCCAGATTGTCGTAAACAGTCAGGGTCGCTTCGGGCACATATTGCGTCAGTCCGGAAAGCATAACAGTCTCCTTTCAGCGGCACAGGCCGCAGGTATGGTACAGCAAGTATAGTGTGCATCGCCGCTTCTTATGCGGTATAGCGGCATTGGTCGGTAATAGCCTCCTTCAGCCGCCGCAGCGTCGGATCGTCCAGATCCCGGGGATAGGGCGAATCCGTCAGATCAAATTCACAGATCGTACTGTCCGGGTGCATGACAATGATCCGCCGCCCCAGCAGCAGCGCCTCCTCCAACTGGTGAGTGACCAGCACGATCGTGCGGGGCAGCTTCTCCTGAATGGCCAGGAGTTGGCTCTGCAGCTCCGCGCGGGTCAAAAAATCCAGCGAGGCAAAGGGTTCATCCATCAGCAGCAGTTCCGCCTGCCCCGCCAGCACCCGGGCCAGGCCCAAACGCTGCTTCATGCCGGTGGACAGCTCTGCCGGCGTCAGGTCGGCGTAGTCCTCCAAGCCCACCAGTCGCACGAATTCGCTGGCGCGCTCATAGCGCTCCTCCGGCGTTTTTCCCACGCCGCAGGCCATGGCCACATTCCGCTGCACGCTGGTCCAGGTGATGACATAGGGATCCGGACTAAGCATGGCACTGTGCCAACCCTCCGGAATCCGTATTGTCCCGGTGTCAGGCATCTCCGTCCCCGCCAGCAGCTTCAGCAGCGTGCTCTTGCCGCAGCCGCTGCGGCCCACGATCACAGTGATCTCTCCGGCAGGAATGGTCAGCGACAGGTCGCGCAGCACCTGTCGGGTACGGCTGGGCCGCGTCTCGCCGGTCAGGACGACATCCGTGCCGTAGGTGGTATAGGCCTTATCCACATGGTCAAGAACAACTGCGTCCATAGCGATACCTCATTTCCTCGTTTCGGCCGCCAGGCAGATGGACGGCACGGCTATCATAGCCCCGGCGGCGGGGCTTGTCAAGCGCCGCCGTCAGCCCAGCATTCCCAGTATCTCCTGTAGGCTGAAATTCTCCCGGTAGTAGTCCAGTTCTCCGGCGATCAGCTCGTCCAGCACGCGCATACCCAACACCTCCACCGGCGCCCTGTCGTCCGTCAGAAGGCAGTCCCCACCGGTGTAGACCGTCAGATCGGCGGCCACCTCCGCCATCATGGCGGCGTAGTCCCCGTCGGTCAGCGCGGCGCGGCTGGCGGCAAAGCGCTCCGGCAGGCCAGGCGCGTTGGTGCAGAACACCTCCGTATTGGTGTTTCCGGGCACATCGGCCAAGTAGGTGTACGCAAACACGCTGGCCATCGTATCGCAGAGGTACTGGTTGATGGAGCCATCCTCCCGGGAGGTCATATTCAAATTCACCACCATGATGCCCTCCGGCTTCAGGTGCTCCGCCACCGCCGCGAAGAACTCCCGTCTGGACAGCTGGAACGGAATGGTGATGTCCTGATAGGCGTCCACCATGATCACATCAAACTTTTCCTCCGATGCGGTCAGGTAGGCCCGGCCATCGGCCACGGCCACCTCCACCTCCTCCGGCAGGCCAAAATAGGTGCGGGCGATATCGGCGATCTTGCCGTCGATCTCCGCGCCCTGCACGGTCATGCCCGGGAAATAGCGGACGCAGTATCCGGCGTAGGTGCCGGAACCCATGCCCAAGATCATGGCGCTGCGGCCTGTGTTATCGGTACCGTCCATACCCGCCATACAGGGGGCTGCCAGCGCGTAGTCGTAGTACATTCCGGTGAGCTTACCGTCCTTGTTCTGCACCGACTGTACACCGAAGAGCACATTGGTGGAGAGCGTGGTGGCGTGGTCGTCATCCTTGACCTGGAGGTAGTTGTAGATGGACTCATCCTCCAGGGCCAGGTCGCTCTCCCAGAAGGCGAAGCTGTAGGTGGGCAGCGCAAAGCACAACCCCGCCACCAACACCACCGCAATAATACCGGCGACCGTCTTCTTCCGTTCAAAAGTGAAGTAGACAATACCGATAGCGGCCAGCACACCCGCAAAGATCAGGAACGTGGCCGCCGTACCCACCGCCGGGATGGTCAGGAACGTGGGCACAAAGGTACCGATGATGCTGCCGATGGTGTTCAGCGCATTCAGCTGCCCCACGGTCTTACCGGTGTCATCCAGATTGTCCACTGTAAACTTGGTCAGGGACGGTGTTACGGTGCCCAGCAGCACACAGGGGAAGGCGAAGATCGCCAGGCAGGCTGCCAGCGCCGCCCAGACCAGAAAGTTCTTCGTTACGAACGTGGCCAGCAGGAAGGATATCCCGGCGATCATCCATCGGCCCGCAAAGGGTATCAACGCGATCCAGATCGCGGCGATGATGACCCGGCCATAGAGTCGGTCCGGCGACTTGCTCTTGTCAGCCATCCGTCCGCCCCAGATGTTGCCCACAGCCATAGCGACCATTATAACGCCGATAATGACCGTCCAAACGATTTGAGATGAGCTGAAATACGGCGCCATCAGGCGGCTGGCGCCTAACTCCACCGCCATGACGGACATTCCCGCGAAAAACTCTGTCAGGTATAAAAACCACTTACTATGAGTCAGCTTTTTCTCCATAGCACAAGGTCCTCCTTATACGCTTCTGTCCACCCCGGAAACTACAAATGGTTCTCCCTGGATCGCCTTGTATTATAGCGTAGCATGACCGTTTCCGCAAGTACCTCTCTGTTTTCATGGCCTTCCCGCTGTTCTTCAGCTGCGCAGAAAAAGCCTCCGTTTCCGGAGGTTTTCTCTTATTTTGTGTCAGCTTTCTCGGATCGTTCTTGACAGAGAATAACGAAGCCGGTATGCTGATAGCAACGGGAGGTGCGGCGCCATGATGGATGGAAATATCATATTATCCGTGGCGAAGGCCATGGAGGTCCTGCAAATTCTGAGTCAGGCCGAAAGTCCGCTGTCGCTGAAGGAGCTGGCCACCCGGTGCGGATACCCGAAGAGCACCGTATTCGGCCTGCTGACCACCATGCGGACCTATGACGTGGCGGCGCAGACACCGGACGGGAAATACACGCTGGGTCTGCGGCTGTTCGAATATGGGCGGCAAGTGGAGCGGTCCTGGGACATCTCACTGGTGGCCCGCCCATATATGGAGCACCTGTGCCAGCGGACCGGAGCGTCTGTTATGCTCTCGGTGTGTGAGGGCGGCAGCGTGATCACGCTGGATCAGGTGGAGACCCGGGACAATCTGCGCGTCGTGTCGGATATAGGTTCCCGGCTGCCAATCTACTGTACGTCGCAGGGCAAGGTGTTCCTGGCGCATATGTCACGCACCGGTGCCGAGGCGCTGCTGCGCGCACAGCATATGACCCAGTTCACTCCGCACACCATCACCGATCTGACCGCGCTGATGCAGGAGATCGATCTGTGCCGTACCGACGGCTACGCCATTGAAAACGGCGAATACAAGATCGGCCTGCGCTCCATTTCCGCACCGGTCTATACCGTGGAGGGCAAAGCACGATACACCGTGGGCGTGATCGGTATGTTCCGCAGCACCCGTTCCGATGAATTTCTTGCGGCGGTGGAGCAGGTCTGCGCCACCGCGTCCATGATCTCCACTGCGCTGGGCTATCGAAAAACGGAGAAGCTTTTGTAAGCCATACCTCCGCCGTTATCGGCGCACTGGAGAACGCACTGCACATGATCGCTGCCGAGGGTCACGGCTGAGCCGCGTATGCCTTTGCAGCGTTTCCGGCAACGGCGAAAACGGCTTGTTTTCCAGTCAGTATCCTGATGGGTAATGAGAATGTGCCGAATGGACTGCGGTGCAATACCCGGCCATGCCATCTTCTCCGCCAGCCGTTCGTAGTTATAGCCGGCGTCGATCATGATGGCAGTCCCGCCGCCTGTCTTCAAGACGCTATCTGCTCTTTTCTCACATTTTTTCGTCAAATACCGCCGCAGGAAAAAGCAAAAACACACGTCCGGCCCAGTCAGGCCGGACGTGCGTATATTCTCAGGCCTCACAGGAAGCGAGACCCGGTCAAAGCGCGGTCCCCTTCTTCGGTACGAACAAGCCATGCATATCGGCACACTCCAGCTCCAGCAATGCTTTCTTCCTTTGGATGCCACCGCCATAGCCGGTAAGGCTGCCGTTTGTACCCACCACACGGTGGCACGGGATCATGAGAGAGATCGGGTTATGCCCCACCGCGCCGCCCACCGCCTGCGCGGACATTTTGGCCAGCCCCTGCTGGCGAGCCGCTTCAGCGGCGATCTCTCCGTAGGTCATGGTCTTTCCATACGGTATCGTCAGCATGATGTCACAGATACGCTTACGGAACGGTGTGGTATCATAGCGCAGCGGCGGCAGAAACCCCGGTTCCTTACCGGAAAAATAGATATCCAGCCAGCGACCGGCCTCTGCAAACAACGGGTGTTCCCTTTGTACAGTCACTTTCGGCAGAACACTGCCGAAATACCGCTGCCCGTTGAACCATAGACCAACGAGCGCCTCATCGTCGCAGGCCAGCGTGATCCTACCCAGCGGCGACATATACTCGGATGTCCAGATCATCTCTTTCCCTCCAATCTCTTTTTCGGCTTATGATCTTTCAGCTCCGGAATCGCTCCGCCGGCCACCGCCCACAGATACAGGCTCGCCACGCTGCCATACGGGCTAAACCGACGGCGGTATATCTCAAACCGCTTACGGTCAATGCTGCGGTGGTGATAGAGCATCCGCAGTCCGCGCTGAATAGCCAGATCGTCGTAACTAAACACATCGGGCCGCTGCATACAGAACAGCAGGATCATCTCCGCTGTCCAGATGCCAACACCCTTCAGACTGCTCAGTTCGCGGATCACCTCCCCGTCCGTTTTCTGCCATATGCCGTCCAGATCAAACGCACCGTCCCGGGCCTTTTGCGCCAGATCTGTGATGTATTCCGCCTTACGGAAGGTCATACCCAGGGCTTGCAGTTCAGGGACTCCCGCCGCAAGGATGCTCTCCGCGTTCACCTCACCCAGCGCATCCCGCATCCGCTGCCAGATGGTCGCCTGCGCCTTAGTCGATATCTGCTGGCCGATGATATGATGGACAATGGCAGAGAACAAGTCCGTATCCACGGCACGGTCGATATATCCAATACGGTCAATGATTTCACCAAGCCGCCTGTCTTTCTGCCGCAGATAAGAAAGCTCTGTTTCCCCGTATTCGAAATACACCACTGTCACCGTCCTTTCATCTTCACATACAGGCAGGCACCGCCGCTAAACACCGTGAGACTATGATCGGATACAGTTCCCATAGTGCGGGCTGCGCTCTGACACAGAGTATACCATCCGCCCCCGCTGTTTGCAACCACCGGTCCAGTTATCGTCAAACCCATCTCAAACGATACGTTGGTTTCACGTTTTCCTGTCGGCTGCCTATCGACAACATACGCTTCGGTCAGCCGGAGACACCGATGTACTTGAGGCCATTCTTATCTCACCGTACCGTACCGTTTCGTTCCACTCGCTCTTCACGATCTGCATTTCATTCTGTCGTCGCCGACCTTGGTGGGAAAGCGGAAAACCTGCTGACAGATGAGGCCTTCAGATCATGGTACGCCCGACTGGATTCGAACCAGCGGCCTTTAGAGTCGGAGTTATCAGGCCGTCAAACCGGGAAGCCCTGCGGCGCAAGGGTTTGGTTGGTGTTACACAAATTTCCGCCATTTTGAAGAAAAACCTCGGAAGCCTTATCGGACAGGGCTTCCGAGGTTTTTCGCGGTAGTAGTCAAATAGCAGTCTGAGCACTTCACAGGTCATGCATCTCAGATGCAGCGGCTCCCGTTTTCAGCACACACGAACCGCATACTTCACACGATTCCCGTACTGTGTCGATTTGAGCAGTCCCAGTTTTTCAAACTTCAACACAAAGCTGCGGATCGTCGCGTAAGCGGCGTTCCCGAAGTCCTTTTCCAACTGCTTGGTGGAAAACTCCGCGTCGCCGTAAGCGGACAGAACAAACTCCCACAGTGCTTTCTCCTTCTCAGTGACCTGTCCGTGGGACAGGGCGGTCTGAAACGCCTCGGTCGTCTGTGCGGTCGGAAGCACCCCGTTCAGCTTATGATATACATTTTCGATAAAATACGCCAAAAACGGCGTTGCGTCCAGCATACCGCTGATGGTTGCGTTCTCCTCCACCAGCGTATAGGCATCATAATACCCCTTGCGGCTTTTATTGATATACTCGGAGAGCGGCACGAACAGCGCAGAGGAATATCCCTGCTGCACCAGATACCACAAATGCATCAGCCGTGCCATTCTGCCGTTGCCGTCAAAGTACGGATGCAGATACGCCATGTAGAAGTGGATCAGCGCCGCTTTCAGCAGGTCGTTGATCTCAGAATCCTCGCGGATAAACGCGACCAACTCTCCCATGCGCTCCGGCAGCGCCTGCCAGGGAAAGCCCGTATGCTCCACCTTTGCGCCGATCACATACACGCTGTCATGCCGGTAGAAATGACCGGGCAGCAGCCGTTCCTCCTCGGGGAGATAGGCTCCGATGGCCATTTCATAGAGCTGGTGAATGGTTTCCTCGGTGATTTGATTCGCCGGGTCGCTGATGAACTCCAGTCCCTTTTTCATGCCAAAAATACGGT
>OIVP01000493.1_pt1 | contig 11737 bp, 9 predicted proteins | sample 1587231 | NCBI WGS metagenome assembly OIVP01 (sample SAMN02675049, study PRJEB24791) | human gut metagenome, SKBSTL061 | isolation source: stool | host: Homo sapiens | place: USA | reverse complement strand
TTTTGAGCGGAGCGCAGCGACGCGGTCCACAAAATTTATTATTTATTATTTCTTATTTTTTATTTGCTGTCTGCTCACTTATTGTTAATAGCGCTGACTAAAGCCTTAATGCCCGCCACGATAATATCGGTGTGGGTACCGCAGCCCCAGGTTTCCTCACCGGAGGCCCATTTCAGGCCGACGTAGGAGCAGGCGCGGGAGTTCGTGTCGGAATCCAGGGCGTGCTCGCTGTAGTGTACGAGCGTAAAGTGCATCCCGGTCTGCTGCTCGATGGCCGTGGCAACGGCATCCAGGCGGCCATTGCCGGTGGCTGTGCACTTGACCGTGCTGCCGCCGCTGGTGACGACGACATTTGCCGTAATGCTGCCGTCCGAGTTCTGGATGAAGTGTGCGTCCGGCACATTGAGCGGCTGGGTGTGGTTGAGGTAGCTGTTCTCAAAGACGCCCAGCACCTCTTTCACGCTCAACTCGCGGTGCTCGTGGTCGCTGACGTCCTTGACGCGGTAGCCGAGGTCCTCGCGCATCTTCGGCGGCGGATTGTAGCCGTAGTTCTGCTGCAGCAGGAAGCCGATGCCGCCCTTGCCGCTCTGGGAGTTGATGCGGATGACGTCGGCATCGTAGGTACGGCCAATGTCATGCGGGTCAATGGGGATGTACGGGCAGGTCCACTGGTGGAGCTGCTTTTCTCTGCGCCAGGTCATGCCCTTGGCGATGGCGTCCTGATGGCTGCCGCTGAACGCCGCGAACACCAGTGCGCCCGCATAGGGCGTGCGCTCATAGACGTGCATCCGGGTCACGCGCTCATAGACCTCGCAGATGGCGGGCATATTGCTGAAATCGAGATGCGGGTCTACGCCGTGGCTGTACATGTTCATGGCCAGCGTAATGGCATCGACGTTGCCGGTGCGCTCACCGTTGCCGAACAGGCAGCACTCGATGCGCTGGGCACCGGCCAGGACGGCCAGCTCGGCGTCGGCAACGCCGCAGCCGCGATCATTGTGCGGATGGGTGGACAAAATAACGCTGTCACGATATTTCAGGTGTTTGGAGCACCACTCGATCTGGTTGGCGTAGATGTGCGGCATGCTCATCTCCACCGTGACCGGCAGGTTGATGATCATGGGACGATCCGGCGTGGGCTGCATGACGTCGAGAACGGCGTTGCAGACCTCGACGGCGTATTCCGGCTCGGTGCCGGTGAAGCTCTCGGGGCTGTACTCGAACAGGAAGTTGCCCTCGTACTCCTCGCTCAGCTGCTTGACGAGCTTGGCACCATCGACGGCGATCTTTTTGATCTCCTCCTTCGACTTTTTGAATACCTGCTCACGCTGGGCGACGCTGGTGGAGTTGTAGAAGTGGATGATGGCACGGGGCACACCCTTGACGGCCTCAAACGTCTTGCGGATGATATGGTCGCGGCACTGGGTCAGGACCTGCACGGTCACGTCCTGCGGGATGCGGTTGCCATCGATCAGGGTGCGCAGGAACTCATACTCGGTCTCGCTGGCAGCGGGGAAGCCGACCTCGATCTCCTTGAAGCCGATTTTGACCAGCATATCGTAAAATTCGAGCTTTTCCTCCAGGCTCATCGGCACGATGAGGCTCTGGTTGCCGTCGCGCAGGTCCACGCTGCACCAGGCCGGGGCCTGCTCGATATGGTCCTTCTGGGGCCACTCGTAGACATGGCCGGGCTCTACCGGCGGCGGATAATACCCTACACTGTACTTGGTTGCGTCCATCATAATAAAACTGCCTCCTTCAAAGCGTTCGGTTCGCGCTTTGAAGGAGGCATACATAAAACCGTCCCCCAAAGGCGAAAGACCTTTGAGAGACGGGAGCAAGATCAACGTTGCTGTACCCGCGGTACCACTCTCATTGCTGTAAAACAGCCGCTCTGTACGATCAGCCACCGGGCGAATCGCGCCTGCATGATAACGGTCAGGTTCCGTCCGCGCCTACCTGTCAGCGCGGCTGCTCCGGGGCCAGTATACAGCGCCTGCCATACCGCCTTGCACCGTCCGGCGGCTCTCTGAAATGGGCTCAACTCTGCTTTTTCCCCTTCACTGCATTTGGAATGGTTTTATTTTAGCGGATTTTGGGGGGAATGTCAAGAGATTTTTGCTGTTTTTTCAAGGATGTGTTTTGGTTGGAGCAACAATGTTTGTAGGGGACGGCGTCCTCGACGCCCCGCGGGCGCATATGGAATGCGCCCCTACTTTTCTTTTTTTATTATGTATGCTATAATGTTTTCACTTGATTTGAAAGGATTCATCTATGCTTTACCATAAATACAAGCCGCTGGCCGCGCGGGTCTACTGCGCGGGGCTGGCGCTGCTGCTGGTGCTGTCCGAGGTGTTCAGCTCCAACGTACAGGATACGCTGCCGGGGTTCAGCCGCATCATGCGGCTGGGGCTGACCGGGTGCGCCGTGCTGCTTCTGGCCGGGAAAATTATCCTGCTGACCGGGTACGAGGCCCGCTGGCAGAAGGTGCTGATCGCCGTTGTACTGGTCTACACGGCGTTTTCGTCGTGGTATGGCGGCGATCTGTGGTTTTTTTTGGCCGCACTTATCGGGCTGGGAGCCAAGGATGTGGATTGGGAGACCGCCCTGCGCGTCTATCTCGTCACGGCGGTGGCCGGGCTGGTGCTGGTGCAAGCGCTACACTTTGCCACGCCGCTGATGCCCTACAAATTTTACTGCCGCAACTGGGATTTCGGCTACGGCCACTACAACGGCTTTGGCGCGCGGCTCGTCGGCGTGTTTTTTGCCTGGGCGTGGCTGCGGCATGACCGGCTGCGCGCCTTTGACTGGGCGGGGCTGGCCGCGCTGGCGATCTTCACCTACAAGGTTCCCGGCAGCCGCGGGGCGTTCGGCGGCATGGCGGTGCTGTTTGTGCTGTTCTTTGTCCAAAAATTTCTGCCGAGACTGTTCGACAGCAAAATCTTTTACGGGCTGGCGCTGGCGCTGCCCGTCGCGCTGGCAGTGTTCAGCCTCTACGCCGGGTATGTCTACAATCCCGAGTGGCCCTATGAGCGGATGGCGCTGCTGCTGTTGAGCATTGCGTTGTCGGGGCGTTTTGAGATCTGGCACAACGTATTCTGGAGCGCGCCGCTTTCTTTATTGGGCGGCCTGCCCACCGATGGTGACGAGCATCACGCCATCGACAACACCTTTTTGGCCGTGCCTATGAACAAGGGTCTGCTGGGCGCGATCCTGGTTGCAGCGGTCTTTCTGCTGCTGCTGTGGCGGCTGGCAAAAAAGCATCGCTCCACCGAGGTCATCTGCCTGGTAGCGCTGACGCTGTATCTCTTTATGGAGAATAAGCCGTTTTTGCTCTCCGCCAACCCGTTTTTGCTGATGCTGCCGGTGGTGTTTTTTAACGCAGAGACCGGCAAAGCACAATCCGAATCGTAAAAAAGCCGCCGACCGGTTTTGTCCGGTCGGCGGCAATTTTTATTATGGTTTAGCGGTTCTGCGGGCCGTTCTTCAGGATGACGTCATGGCTGCCGCCCTCGACAATGGAGGTGGAGGAAACGACGGTCAGGCGGGCCTTTTCCTGCAGCTCGGGGATGGAGAGCGCACCGCAGTTGCACATGGTAGAGCGCACCTTGTACAGCGTCGTCTGCACGCCGTCGGCCAAGGGACCGGCGTAGGGCACGTAGGAATCGACGCCCTCCTCAAAGCTCAGCTTCTGGGCGCCGCCCAGGTCGTAGCGCTGCCAGTTGCGGGCGCGGTTGGAGCCCTCGCCCCAGTACTCCTTGACGTAGTTGCCGCCGACGCGCAGCTTGTTCGTCGGGGACTCGTCGAAGCGGGCGAAGTAGCGGCCCAGCATAACGAAGTCCGCACCCATGGCCAGCGCCAGCGTGATGTGATAATCCTGCACGATGCCGCCGTCGGAGCAGATGGGGATGTAGACGCCGGTCTCCTTGTAGTACTCGTCACGGGCCTTGGCGACCTCAATGACCGCCGTAGCCTGACCGCGTCCGATGCCCTTAGTCTCGCGGGTGATGCAGATGGAGCCGCCGCCGATGCCGATCTTGATGAAGTCTGCGCCGGCCTTGGCCAGGAACAGGAAGCCCTCGCGGTCAACGACGTTGCCTGCGCCGACCTTCACCTTGTCGCCGTAGTTCTCGCGGATCCAGGCGATGGTACGGGACTGCCACTCGCTGAAGCCCTCGGAGGAGTCGATGCAGAGCACATCCACACCGGCCTCTACCAGCGCGGGCACGCGCTCGGCGAAGTCGCGGGTGTTGATGCCCGCGCCGACAATGTAGCTCTTGTTCTCGTCGAGCAGCTCGTTGACGTTCTCCTTGTGGGAGTCATAGTCCTTGCGGAAAACCATATACTGCAGGTGGCCTTCCTCATCGACGAGCGGCAGGGAGTTGATCTTGTTGTCCCAGATGATGTCGTTGCAGTCATGCAGGCTGGTGGTGGCGGGGGCCGTGACCAGCTTGTCCAGCGGGGTCATGAACTCGGTGACCTTGAGGTCCATCGTCATGCGGGACAGGCGGTAGTCGCGGCTGGCCACGATGCCCAGCAGCTTGCCGTGGGCGGTGCCGTCGTCGGTGATAGCGACGGTGGAGTGACCGGTGCGGGTCTTGAGGTCGAGCACATCGCCCAAGGTAGCCTCCGGGGGCAGGTTGGAGTCGGAGGTGACAAAGCCCTTCTTGTAGGCCTTGACGCGGCGGACCATATCGGCCTCCTGCTCAATGGTCTGGGAGCCGTAGATGAAGGAGACACCGCCCTGCTTGGCCAGGGCAATCGCCAGCTTCTCACCGGAGACGGACTGCATGATGGCGGAGACCATCGGGATGTTCATTTCCAGCGGGCAGGCTTCCTCGCCCTTGCGGTACTTGACCAGCGGGGTTTTCAGGCTGACAGCCGTAGGGACACACTCCGAGGAGGAGTAGCCGGGGACCAGCAGATATTCACCAAAGGTACGGGACGGCTCGGAAAAATAATATGCCATAATACACGCTCCTGACTTTCCTGTTTCGATGTTATTTGCTTATTAAAGAGATTGTACCACAACCGCGGACAAAATACAAAGTTTTCTGCGGAAATCTTTCTTGCACTGTCAAAACGAAAGTTGTGGATTTTGAACAATGGATTGGGTGTGTAGTATGACTTTGGGGCGGCCGGGCGGGATTACTGCGTCGTCGTCAGCACTACATCGCCCATCGGCGCGGTAAGGGTCACGCTGCGGGGCGCGGCGGCTGTTTGGGTGTAGATGCTGCTCATCGTTCTGCCGTTGAACATCACATTCCCCATGGACGTTTGCAGGTCAAGTGCGTAATCGTCGGGCCTGCCGTCCACCGTCAGGCCAATATCGCCCATGGCAGCTTCGACTTTAGCGGTTTCAACGCCCGCCAGCAGCCCCAAATCAAAATCGCCCATTGAGATATTCGCCGTAAACTGCTCTGCCTGCACGGTGCTACCGGTAAAGTTGCCCATCGCCAGGTCTAAGTCGATGCTGTCGGCGGCGATGGTATTGCTGTTGTCAAATTCTGCATCGCCCATAGCGACAGTGATGGAGAGCCTATTAAAATGGAAGGTATTCGCATCCGGCACGGACAGGACAAACTCAGGCTCGGGCCCCGGCCCTTTGCCGAGGTTGTAGTTGGCGGGCACCTTGTAGCTGACACGCACCGGGCTTGTGTTGTCGCCCGTGTTGGTAAAGGTGAACCAGTCCTGACGCAGGTTCGTGCAGGAAAGGGTCGGCTCCGCCGCACCACTGTCCACAACGACTGTGACCGCGCCGTAGTCGATGTCGAAGGTTATATTTTTGGCGTCGGCCAGACCGGTGGTGAAAACCATCTTCTCCAATGGGCTGCCGCTGTCCGCGTCCTCGGTGGCGGCGGTCCCGTTGTAAAAGTCCTCGGTGCGGACAAGACCGGATGCAGCAGTTTCTTTCTCCGTCGGCGCAACAACCATCGACGCCGTGCCTCCGCCGGGCTTTGCAAAACTCAGCACAGGGACGCCCAGCTGAATGAGCAGCGCCGCAACAATGACAACGGCGAAAATCAGCCACATGGTTTTTGCCCCGGGACCGTGGTTTTGGGGCCGGGCGGGCTGTGGATCGGCGGCGGGCGGCTCCGGGGCGGCGGGCGGCACAGCACCGCCGCGTGCGCTCTCGGGCGCGGCAGGGTCGGCGTCCGGCGTCAGCCCCTCCCCTTCCAGAATCTTGCGGGCGGCCTCGGCAGGGTCGCCCAGCTCGGCGGCGGTGGCGTCCTCGTTGTCGGGGCCTGCGGCGTCGAAGTATTCCTCATAATAATTCAGTGCGTCGCGGCGCGCATCAGCAGGCAGGGCAGACAGCCGCTTTTCCAGCTCGGATAAGTACTCGTATTTTTTCATTGCTGCTCCCCCTTAAAGAGCTTGTTGATCTTTGTGGTGTAGGCTTCCCACTCGGCGGCAAACTCTGCCTGCCGTGCGCGGCCTGCGGGCGTGATTTGATAGTAGCGGCGGTTGCGGCCATTGAAGGCTTCGTCATGGACGGTCAGGCAGCCGTCTTTTTGCAGGCGGCGCAGCACCGGGTACAGCGTGGATTCCGACAGGTCCAGCACCGTGCGGACCTCCTGCGTGATCTTATAGCCGTAGGTGCCCGTTTCCTCCCGCCCGACGACAGCCAGCACAATGGCATCCAGCAGCCCCGCCGTGGTGTTGATGGCCATAGGGTGCCCCCTTTCCGGGTGTATGGTGTATAGGGTTATATATTATATAGCATATATTATTGTAGATTGCAATAGGCTGCCGCAACAAAATTATGTAGGGGCGGATTCCATATCCGCCCGTGGACGTTTATCTTGCCGCAAGCTCCCCGGGCGCATATAGAATGCGCCCCTACGATTCCGCCTTCACTTCTCTATTTCCTTATATAAATACCCCAGCGCGTCTCTCAGGCCGCCCAGCTCGTCTATGAGTCCCTCCTCCACGGCCTGCCGGCCATCCAGGACCGTGCCCATGTCCATGACCAGTTCCCCCGTATTGTGCATGAGCTGGGTGAACCGCCGGGCCGTTATTTTGGAGTGCTCCGTCACAAAGCTGACAATGCGTTCCTGCATCTGCTCAAAATAGCGCAGCGTCTGCGGCACGCCCAGCACCATGCCGGAGTGGCGCACCGGATGGACCGTCATTGTCGCGGTGGGCACAATAAAGCTGTGCCGCGCCGCGACGGCCAGCGGGATGCCGATGGAGTGCCCGCCGCCCAGCACCAGCGTGGCGCTCGGCTTGCTGACTCCCGCGATCAGCTCTGCCAGCGCCAGACCGGCCTCCACGTCGCCGCCGACAGTGTTCAAGATGACCAGCAGCCCCTCGATCTCGGGGTCCTCCTCAATGTCCACCAGCTGCGGGATGACGTGCTCATATTTTGTCGTCTTTTGCGCATCAGGCGAAAGGGTGTGCCCCTCGATCGTGCCGATGACCGTCAGGCAGTGGATGGCGTGGCGGCCCTTCGTCGCAGGCACAATGCCATCGTCGGTGATCAAATCGTGCTCCAGACGCTTCAGCGCGGCGTTTTCGGTGGGGTTTAGCTTGGGGCGGGCCTTGGCTTTTGGCTTTTTTGCGTTCGCTTCCATTCCTGCTCTCCTTATAACAAAAGTAGCTGCACAGACTAAGTCTGCGCAGCGGCATTGCAAAATATGCGCGGTTTCGGGTGACGGGCCAATGGTGTCTGTCGATGTTGTCAAAAAGTTTCAGGTTATTTTTGTACAACCGTCTAATATTTGGAAAATCAGCCAAAAACTTAGACAAAAAATTGACAATTGGTGCGGCACATTTTATAATAGTTATAAACGAGTATTGCAGATGTGAGGTAATCGAGCATGGCTGTTCAAAACAAGGTGTCGCTTCCGGTCATTAAGCGGCTGCCGAAATATTATCGTTATCTGACCAATCTTTCTGCCGACGGCAAGGACAAGATTTCGTCCAGCGAGCTGGCCCACATGATGGGCACCACCGCCAGCCAGGTGCGGCAGGATTTCAACTGCTTTGGCGGGTTCGGCCAGCAGGGCATCGGCTACAAGGTCGATGTGCTGCGCGCCGAGATCGGTAATCTGCTGTTTGGCGACGGCGAAAAGCTGCCTACCATTTTGGTCGGTGCCGGCCGTCTGGGTTCTGCGGTGTCCAGCTTCATCAGCCGCGACGCCAACGGCTACAAGCTGCTGGGCGTCTTTGATGTCAACCCCGACCTGATCGGGAAAGAAATGTGCGGCGTGCCTATTCTGCCGCTGAGTGACCTGGACAAATTCTGTGCGGAGCATCACCCCGAGGTGGCCGTGCTCTGCGTGCCGCGCCAGAGCGCCATGGATCTGGCCGGGGAACTGGTGAACCAGGGCATCAAGGGCTTCTGGAATTTCAGCCACTACGATCTGTCCGTGGAGTATCCCGACGTCACAGTGGAGAACGTCCACCTTGGCGACAGTCTGATGAGCCTTGGATACCGGCTGCGGAATCAGGAGAAATAATTCTTGCCTCCCTCGGCGAGACAGACTCCCCCGATACGGGGGGGAGGTGGCGCGCCAGCGCCAGAAGGGGAGAGGTGCCCCGAAGGGGCGGAGGGAGCGAGCTTCGCCGCGATCCTAACGATTCCGGGTCATGGCAAGGCTCTCTCCCCCACCGCCTGCGGGCGGAGCCCCCTCCCAGAGGGGGCCAAGAAAGCAAGATAAGGAGTCATCATGGCAAAGCTATATTTCCGATACGGCGCAATGAACAGCGGCAAGACTACCGCACTCATGCAGGTCGCCTACAATTATAAAGAGCGCGGCATGCGCGTGCTGATCCTGAAGCCTGCCATTGACACCAAGGGGCAGGACTCCATCATCTCCCGCCTGGGCATCAGCTGCAAGGTCGATCAGCTGGTCACCCCCGAGATGGACGTTGTTGAGCTGGTCAGGGCCAACGAGGCCGCCCATGGCAAAATTGCCTGTGTGCTCTGCGACGAGAGCCAGTTCTTCACGCCCGAGCAGGCCGACCAGCTGTTTCTGGTCACGGTGGACCTGGGTATTCCCGTTATCTGCTACGGTCTGCGGGCTGATTTCATGATGCGCGGCTTTCCCGGCTCGACGCGGCTTCTGGAAATTGCGCACACGATCGAGGAACTCAAAACGATTTGTGCCTGCGGACGCAAGGCCATCTGCAACGGGCGCAAGGTCAACGGCGAGTTTGTCTTTGAAGGTGCGCAGGTCGCCATCGACACGGTGGACGATGTGGAATACCAGAGCCTCTGCCCCCAGTGCTGGTACCGCGAGTACCGCGCATTTCTGGCACGGCATCCCAAAAAGTAAATATTTTGCGCTGATTTTCCCGCCGGGTGTTGCCCGGTGGGATTTTTTTGTGTGGTTCGCATCATTTTTCTGCAAATAGCGCACTTATCTTGCACCGTGCAGATTCAGATGCAATAATATTTGCAAAAACGCATGTTTTTTGCAACGATACTGCATATTTTGCGGTTTACGGCGTATTTCAGCGTATTTTGCAAGGTAAAGATAGTTGCGTTTGCTGCGGTGTCCGCGGGCGGCGCAGGGGTGCACCTAGCAATATGCACAAACGCCATTTACAGTATTCGTAAGTTTTGACGGTGATGTCAAATTGGTTACAGCCAACATAGCAAGAATTGTACGTTTCCCTGCCGTAACGAACCAAAAAAGCTGTTTATTTTCTGTGAACGATTTGTTATCATATAGGCAAGCGAACAGCAGATGGTGTGGTACGGTATCCCGCACACAACGGTCTGCAAAAATAAATCGCACAGCAATTTTAGGAGGACAAAAACATGAAAAAGGCAATCTCTCTCGGTGTTGCCGCCGCCATGGCCGCCACTCTGCTGGCTGGCTGCGGCACGGCAGCCAGCAGCGCCGCTGCTTCCAGCGAGGCCGCAAGCACTGCGGACAGCGCCACTGCCGAGTCTACTGCTGCTTCCGAAGCCGCTCCCAGCGAGGCCCACGAGATCAACACCACCGATCCCATTGAGCTGACCATCAGCTGGTGGGGCGGCGACTCCCGCCATGAGGCTTACCAGAAGGCTCTGGAAGCTTTCCACGAGAAGTACCCCAACATCACCGTTTCCCCCACCTACGGCGCATGGTCCGGCTGGGAGGAGAAGCAGTCCACCGCGCTGGCTGCCGATCAGGGTTCTGACGTCATGCAGGTCAACTGGAACTGGCTGTACCAGTACAGCCCCACGGGCGAGAAGTTCGTCGATCTGCGCGAGTACAGCGACGTCATCGACCTGAGCCAGTGGAGCGATACCGCCAAGAACGCCTGCATCGTTGCCGACAGCCTGCAGGCAGTGCCCATCTCGATGACCGGCCGTATCTTCTACTGGAACATGAACACCTTCAAGCAGGCCGGCATCGAGGCGGTTCCCACCTCCTATGATGATCTGATTGCCGCCGGCAAGGCCTTCCAGGAAAAGCTGGGCGATGATTACTATCCTCTGGCCATCGGTCAGTATGACCGCATGATCCTGATGACCTTCTACCTCGAGTCCAAGTACGGCAAGGCCTGGGTCGAGAACAACGAGTGCCAGTACAGCGAGGAAGAGATCGTTGACGGCCTGAACTTCATCAAGTCCCTCGAGGACAACCACGTTATCCCCACCCGTCCGACCATGATTGCTGCAGGCTTCGACTCCATCGATAAGTCTCAGGAATGGATCGACGGCAAGTACGCCGGCATCTTCGAGTGGGATTCTGCCCCCTCCAAGTACCAGTCTGCTCTGGCTGACAACTCCGGCTTCACCGTCGGTGAGGAGATCAAGTTCGGCGACAAGGCCAACGGCGGCTTCTCCAAGGTCTCCATGGGCATGGCCATCACCAAGACCTGCAAGAACCCCGCTGAGGCTGCTACCCTGATCGAGTACCTGTGGAACGGTGACGGCGCTGCCATCATGGGCTCCGAGTGCGGTGTCCCCGCTTCCAAGGCTGGTCTGGCTACCGCTCAGGCTGCCGGTAAGATCAACGAGCTGGTCGCCGAGGCAAACGGCAAGGTCATGGCCTTCGTTTCCAACCAGCTGGATCCCCTGTTCGAGTCCAACGACCTGAAGGCTACCGGCACCGGCGTCTATCAGGAAGTGTTCGACACTCTGGATTACGACAATGTTTCCGGCGCTGACCTGGTCGATACCCTGCTGGACGGCATGGAGTCTGTCGGCTACACCGTCTGATTTCCGCCTCATGGACTTTTTGCGGCCCGCACACGCGCGGTGTTGACACGGGCCGCCCCGCATAAAGGAGTCTTGCAAGGGGCATCCCTTCCACCTACGGACGGATGCCCCTTTTTTGCAAGACGGTGATGACATTTTTTTGACAAAAATGTGTCCAAACGATTGTGCGGCGTACGAGACATATCCTTATAAAAGGAGGATTCCCGGATGAAAGAAAGCAAAGCGCCCTCTCTTGGGCGTACCCCGGCCCAGAAGTTTTTTGACAAATGGCAGGGCCTGTTCTACCTGATCCCCTGGATCATCGGCTTCGTCGTCTTCAAGGCCATTCCGTTCGGCCAGTCTCTGTACTACAGCTTTACGGATATGGACTTCTTCAACGGCATCCATCAGTATGGCATCATGAACTATGTGGACGCCTTCTCCACTCCCAAGATCACCAAGGCGCTCATCACCACCTTCAAGTACAGCTTCATCACTGTGCCTCTGAAGCTGGTCTTCGCACTGTTCATCGCCTACATCCTGAACTTCAAGATCGCCTGCGTGAACGTGTTCCGCACCGTCTACTACATCCCCTCC
>OIVP01000488.1_pt1 | contig 11784 bp, 10 predicted proteins | sample 1587231 | NCBI WGS metagenome assembly OIVP01 (sample SAMN02675049, study PRJEB24791) | human gut metagenome, SKBSTL061 | isolation source: stool | host: Homo sapiens | place: USA | reverse complement strand
CGATCTGGATGGGGTACGGTTTGAAGCCTCTGTAAAAGCCCCGGACGAAATTCACTTTCTGACGGTCGCGGAGCAGGCGAAGTTCATGGAGGCGGCAAAGCGTTCCCACAACTACGCGCAGTACGCCTTGATTTTGGAGACAGGCTTGCGTACCGGCGAAATGATTGGTCTGACATGGGACGCTATTGACTGGGAACGGCACACGCTGACGGTTAACAAGACGCTGGAGTTCCGCTATAAGCAACAGGAGTGGCGGGCAGGGCCTCCGAAAACCAAGAAAAGCTACCGCACGATACCGTTAACGGATACTGCCTATCAAATCCTGTGGGACTTGTATCAAGTACGGGAGTACCGAAAAGAGGCCACCGAACTGGACAAAGTGCTGACCTATGTTGACCGGCGGACAGCGGAAAAGGCAAAGATGAATATGCGTGACCTTGTCTTTATCAACTTCCGTACCGGAATGCCCGCAAAGAACAGCAGCTATGATACGCACCTGTATAAGCTGTGTGACCGGGCAGGTATAGAGCATTTCTGTATGCACGCCCTGCGCCACACCTATGCTACGCGGGCAATCGAGCGCGGGATGCCGCCCAAGGTATTGCAAAAGCTGTTGGGTCACGCCAGCATCAAGACTACAATGGACAAATACGTCCATGTGACCGATGACTCCCTGTTTCAAGCTGTGCGTCAATTTGAAGAAGCCAAAAGCGCGTAAAAAGGTGAGTAAAAGGTGAGTAAATCACCCGTCAAAAAGTTTATAATTGAAGAAAGTTCCGAAAATCGCAAGATTAAACTGTTATTCTGCAACTTTCTTCCTCGAAAATAAAGGAGAAGATGAAGATATGAAATTAGGTATCGAGGGCGATTCACCTGATTCTATATCTCAATAGTACTCCATAAATGCCGATAATTCTTGATTTCAGCGTATTTTCTGCACAAATTTCCACTATATAACTTCATGCAATTCCATACTACTCCACGCCGAAATGGTGTAAAAATGGTGTATGGAAAATCGGATTGCAGGCGCGAAAATGACACACTACTACCGCCCTCAAAAATCGAATGAAAGCTCTGATGAAACACACAGCCATCGGCATGACCGTCCAACGGATATGCCGATGGTTGTTTCATTTTTCTGTAACGGCATCTTGTGTGCCAATAAAGGGTGAAACCCTCCCTTTGCAGGGCTTCGCTTAAATAGTTGAGCCTTATCTGAAATCTTTTGTCGAATTCAGTATTTTATCAGTTATAACTTATATTTTTGCAATTTCTCCATTGAGTTTCAATCGTAAATGTGATATACTGTGGTCAGCCACGGAAGGAGGGTGAAGTTTTATGATTAAACGCGAACTGTATATGAGCCGTATCCGTCCGTTCATCGGAACGGAGCTGGTCAAGGTCATGACCGGTATCCGCCGCTGCGGAAAGTCGGTCATGTTGGAGCTGATCCAGCAGGAACTCACGGAGTCCGGCGTCAGCCCAACACAGTTTATCGCCATCAACTTTGAGGATATGAGCTACTCCCATCTGCAAACCGCGCAGGCGCTGCATGATGAGATCACCAAACGCGCCAAGGAGATCGACGGCAAGGTCTATCTGTTTTTTGATGAGATTCAGGAGGTCAAGGACTGGGAAAAGTGCATCAATTCTTTCCGCGTTTCGCTGGATTGCGACATCTATATCACCGGCTCCAATGCAAAGCTGCTGTCTGGTGAGCTTGCAACCTATTTGGGCGGACGGTATGTGGAGTTTGTGATCTATCCGTTCTCATTCGGAGAGTTCATGGAGCTGTACCGCTCGATCAGTCCTGATGCGTCCATTCAGCAGTGTTTCCAAAAGTACCTGCTTGCCGGAGGGATGCCCTATCTCGCAAACCTCCGCTATGCGGATGCGCCGTCCAAGCAATATCTTCACGATCTGTTCAACTCTGTCCAGCTCAAGGACATCGTGAAGCGGAATAAAATCCGGGATGTAGATTTGCTGGAACGGATCATTGCCTATGTGATCGCCAATGTGGGAACGACCTTCTCGGCGACCTCTCTTGCAAAGTTCCTGAAAAACGAGCAGCGCACCGTTGCCCCGGAAACAATTCTGAACTATATCAAATACTGCTGCGAGGCGTACCTGTTCTATCAGGTGAAGCGGGAGGACTTGCAGGGCAAACAGATCCTTGCCTCCAATGAGAAGTACTATATTGCCGATCACGGCATCCGCGAGGCGGTCTTCGGCGGCAATATGCGGGACATCAACCTCATTTTGGAAAACATCGTCTATCTGGAGCTGCTGCGCCGGGGCTATGAGGTGACTGTCGGCAGGACGGGCGATAAGGAAATTGATTTTGTATGTGACAAGCGCGGCGAAAAGCTGTATGTTCAGGTCACTTATCTTCTGGCATCGGAAGAAACAGTCAACCGCGAGTTCGGCGCGTATGATAGCATCCGCGACAACTTCCCGAAGTACGTTGTTTCCCTCGATGAGTTCGACATGAGCCGAAACGGGATCAAACACCGGAATATCCGCGATTTCCTCTTGGCGGAGGAATGGAACTGAACAGGAAGCCCGGCATCACGTCAAATGGCGCGATGCCGGGCTTCTTAAAACTCAAAATGGCAAATCCAAATGATAGGCATCTTTGACTTTTTGCAATTCCTCCATAATCTTATGGGGACAATTAAAAAGGAGTTCCTGTAGAGAAGGGAATAAAGTATACTCTCGCGGATTTCCATAGCTTGTCCAACTGCTTGCATATACAAGCTCATTTTGAACAAAAAATTCAAGGCAGCTTCCATAGTTATTTGAAAGTGTGGAATCAAGTGTGTTTTTGCTCTCCCACTGCCTTATATTTTCGATTTCTCCTTCTGCCATCCAACGGTCACCAAACGCGCGCATTCTCTCTTCCACGATATAAGCAATAAACAGCCGTATATTAATGTCAAGCGTGTCATCTGACCAGATTTTTTTGAATATGTTGACGGCTAATTCAATATGCTGATCCACGCATTTTTTAAGTGGTGGAAGCACCCGTGCTACGTTTGCAGAGTATTTGCGGAAAGTGTCGATGCCAAACTCCAGAGTATCGTTATTCAAAGCCCCGTTATCAAAAGATGACAGCAGATCAAACGCGTTATCGACATTTACGCCACGGATTTCGCATTTGTTTAACCAACTTGAAATAGTAGATTTAGAGACTTTTCGAACATTTTCATGAAGTATGTAGTATAGCACGATTCGTTCATCGTCCGTGGTTATTTCTGCAATAGTATCTGCGATAGAAATATCAGAACCACCCGGGGGCAATTCTCTCACTTTCAAATATTCTGCATACCTTGTTCTAAGTTTATTATTCTCGTATGTGATAAGACTGGCTTTTGTGTGCGGAGCCGATACCGCTTCGCTCACAGTATCATAAATGTACGAAATATCTGTATCGGAATCCAACCGCCTTAACTTATATTCGTTATTTAGGAATCCGTACATGTTGCCCGAATTAATTTCCGGCAAGGCAACTGGAATTACAGGAACGTCCTCATACCAAAGCACTCCCGCTTCATTCAGGCAATAGGCACTCTGATAATAATCATGCGAAAGAATCGCAATGTTAACTGCGCTGCTTTTCAGCGCAGATCTGACTTCATCAGAAATGCGTTCATTTATGTCGTTGCCCGGCAGAGAAGAGCAGAAAACTGCTTCCTTAGAAATTCCGGTTCCTGCAAAAAAGTCAACAAGCATATCCGCAATACCTTTATCAGTTGATCGGTGGCTTATGAAAATTGTATTTTTCTCCTTTTTCCCTTGTGTTGCATTGGTGGGGTTATGCGTGTTATACTCAGCCAATCGTTCACTATATGTTCTTGCAGAATTATTTAGAATGACAAAGTATGGCTCATTATCAGCCCATTTAACATCAATATAGCCGAGTTCTTTTAGTTCTCTTATGATACCGTCAAGTTCTTGCTCTTGTTGCGTAGAAAGCCCGTTGTATTGTTTCCGCAATACCTGCGTAGGGTTTTCTGAACAGACCAGCTTTAACAGTAACCCTTCAGAATTAGATGGAAGTTTTCTAAAATCCATAGATTCTCCTTATAATTGCGGCTTGTCTAACACATACATCAGCTGGCTTGCCAGCATTATTTGCTCCATAGCCTCACGTTTTTCATATTGAAGATTAGCATGAGCCGCAGGATTGCGATAGGCTGCCATGATTCCTTCAAACAGAGATTGGATTCCACGTCGGTAGTCCCTGCCACTGGTAGTAGTTGTGTCACAGAATTTGAAAGCGCCGTTCTCGCTCATAAGTGCGCCAATCACATCGCCGATCTTTGAGGGAACTGCTGCGCCAGGTTTTAACTCTGAAAACTTTTCGCGCAGACGTGATTCCACTTCTTTAATTGCCTTTTCTGCCGCAGCTGAACAATGACCATCTACAAATAACTCACGGGAAACATTCACAATCCGCGGGTGTATCTCTGACCAGAACTGGACAACAACGGGTTCTGCTTTGATATGGCGAACAATTACCACCAACTCGCCAAATGCCGCAGGATTCAGGAAAATAGCACCCACTTCGTTTTGCTGAAAAAGTATATTTGCAACACAGGGGAGCGTAGTCGCATAAAAAGGATAGTCTGCTTGGATTCCTCTCGTAATTGCATTGATCCATTGGTAAACGCGCTGAATTTCCTGAGGCGTGTGGAGAAACTGCATATGCAAGTTTGCATTTGTAAAGTCTATCCACTTTCGCAGCTCATACAGTTCGTTCTCATACGGCAGTTTCAAAGCACGCACCTCCCTTACAGCGCCTTTACCGTGTCGATAAACTGGCTCATGCTCATTGCACCCGGCAAGAGGTTTTCCTCATTCTCAAATACCATGTAATAGCGGAAATCCTTGCCTGCTGCTGTACGCCACGCCTGACCGAGTGCGATTTTCTCCCGGCTGTCACCGTTTTTCAGGTGGTCGCCCTTGGTTTCCGCGCAGATGAGCTTGCCGCTTTGGGTCATAATCAGAATATCCGGGTAATGCTTGATAAAGCCGTTGATTGAAAAGCCCTGTCTGGCAATATTCCGATGCCACCAACGGACATTTGGCAGGGCGGTCAGCTCTACGACCAGCTTTTGTTCCAGTTTGTTCATGTCGCCGTCCTCCGCCGTGTACAGCGAACGGGCGTATATGTCAGTATGGGTGGTGGGATGGATTGCGAGGGGCAGGCGGAACGAGGGCTTGCAGACAATGCGCTCCGTTTCCAGCCACTTTTCAAAAATTTCCCGATAGTGGGCTTCCAGCAGCGTTTCAATCTTGTCACGGATCTTCGCCGCATAGCCCAACGGCGCTTTCTCCATGGCGGCGAGCTGCGCCTTGTCCATATCGTCCACAATGCGGTCTATGTAGGCTTTCAGCTCGGCAGCGTCCACCATGTTCAGTTTGTTAAGCTGCTTGAACATCATGTCCTTGCATTGGCGCACCCGGCTTTCCTGCGGCAGATTGTTGAACCACTCCTTGAAATACCGCTGCTCGGCGCTCTCCATCTTGAACACCTTCGGCAAACCGCCGTCCTGCTCCCGCACGTCGATTTCGCGGATTTCATCGTCTGCGGCGGCAAAATCAATGTCGTATGCTTTGCCCTTGAGGGTAAAGCCCTCTGCCAGCATTTCCTTGTCCAGCAGTTCAAAAGAGCCGTCCGTAAACAGAGATTGCTCGATTTTCAGGAAAAACTGCGGGATTTGCAGCGTTTCAATATCCTCCCGGAACTGCGGGTTTACCCCAAATGATTTCACTTTATCCCGCACCTCCCACGGAAGATTGTCCATCACCGGGTCATTGCCGGTCTGCTGAATTGCATCTGTATATGCCTTTTCGACCTCTGCGGCAGCGTCCAGCATGGTGTCGGCCTTCGGGGCAGTTTCAGGCGTTTGCGCCTGTTCTCTGCGCCGCTCCAACTCTGCCCCGATCAATTTCCCATCCAGCCCCGAAAAATCGTCCTCTGCGGTTTCCAGTTCGGAAACTCCTTGCGGGTCAGGCAGCGTAATTTGTTCTGCTGGCTGTTCGGGAATCTGCGGTTTTGCGGACTCCCCGATCCGATAGTCCTTATCGCTGAAACCTGCGCTGTTCAAGCCCTTGACGATATGCGCCACGGTGTTGTTGAAGTCGTTGGAGGAAGTCAGCACATAGGACATATTGAGTGCGCTTTGCGTATGCTGGCTCGTATGGGGCAGACGGAGAATCCGTCCCAAAATCTGCTCCACGTCAACTTGACTTGTCTTATTGGCAAGGGACGCAAGAATATAGGCAAAGGGGCAGTCCCAGCCCTCTTTCAGCGCATTGACCGTGATAATATATCGGATCGGGCAGTTTGGGGACATCAACTCCACATTTTTCAGCTCGTTCACATCGGCGGTACGAATGGCAATTTGATCGGCAGGAATCCCGGCGTCCACCAGCTTGTCCCGCAGTTTTTCAAAGGTGGTCGCGTCCTCCTTGCCCTTCGGCTGTGCCTGAAACAGCGCGATAGGACGGATATATTTACCCGTCTTGGCGTACTCCGCGTTTGCGATTTCTTCCAGCTTGTTCCGCAGGTCGATTGCATCAGTCAGTACCTCGGCTTGGCTGTCCCGGTTATAGACGATCACCGGCAGCTTGACCATGTGTTCGTTTTTCAGCTGCACCGCGTCCACATAGGAGATGATATTGCTCTCCTTTTTCGGTGTGGCGGTCAAATCCAGCACAAAGCAGGGATTGAAGTTTTCCAGCATTTCAAGGCTCAATTCCGACCGGGCATGGTGGCTCTCGTCCACGATGACAAGCGGGTTAAGCTGGTTGATGATCTGGAACAGAGCGGTTTCGTCCGCTTTTTCAATGGGGCTGTCGGGCTTGCCCAGCACCTTTGCAAACGCGGCAAGATTGCTGTTTTCCTGATAGGCTTTCAAGCCCTCCTTACCGCGACCGCGGAAGGAATCATAGGACAGCACCATAACCGACAACTGCTCCGTTACGGCCGTGGGGTTGAAGTTCTGACCGTTCAAAAGCTCCTGCTTGGTGTAGACCTCCACACGCCCGCCGAAATCCACGTCGATTTTTTGGCGGTAGGGATGGGAGGTGTCTTTCAGGGCTTTCGCCGTCTGTGTCAGAATCGCGTCCGATGGAACAAGCCACACGACCGCCTTTGTCTTGGTAGCGGGGAGCGCGTCAAAGATAGGGCGAACGGCGTTGCAGGCAATGAAGGTTTTGCCGCCGCCTGTCGGTACCTTGAAGCAGAGATTTGGAACACCGGGTATCACGTTTTGGTATCGCCCTAAAGCCGGTGCGCTCTTTTCCCGCCAGAACTGCTCAAACGCTGTCATATAGTTCTGCGTTTCGTTCAACAGTTCCAGATAGCGGGTCAGGTCCGCTATCACTTTTTTCTGATAAGATTTCAGTTCCATACAGCGAACACCCCTTACAGTCTGCTAATATCTCTCGGTATTTTCTTGAATGTAACGCCCATTTTTGCCAGCTTGTCCTCACTGATGGAGCAGCGGTCGGCGTAAATCACCGTTCCGTCGGCTTTTTCCGTAATGGTGGAGAGGAACGCATAGTCCAGCACCGTCACGCGCTGCGGCTCGTAGTAGAAGTAATAGCCTGTGCTGTTGTGCTTGCCGAGGTAATAGGGATTTCCGCCGCTGGGCGGGGCGTAGGGCTGCTTTGTTTCCATGAACCAGATGTATTCGCGGATTTTCTCCGGGGCAACCGCTTCGTTCAGGCAATCGCCCATAAGCAGCGGTTCGCCAAGATCATAGAAGCTGAAATTGCCGCCTGTGCCCTCCACGGCGTTTTTACCCTCACCGTAGCCCTTGATAACGCGCTTCACGCGCTCGGCGGTGATGCTGTCGGCGTAGTCCATCATCTCGACAAGAATAAACTTGCGGTGTCCGCCGTCCGCTTTGTTCATGTTCAGCACCGCATGGGCGGTGGTGCCGGAACCGGCGAAGGAATCAAGGATAATATCGGCATCTTTTGTGATTGCTTGAACCACGCTTTCAATCAGTGCAACCGATTTCGGATAGTCGAACGTTTTGGGCGATTCAGGAAAAATGTTTTTAAGCGTTTGCGTTCCGTTAACAGTGAAAAATGCTTTTTCAGCCCATATCGTAGGAACCTGTCCGCCTACGGTCTGATTTTCTCCAAATAACAACGTCGGAACACCATCTTCATGCCCTAAAACTTCCAACTCGCCGTCTTTGATTTTCTTGATAACTCCGCTTGGCAAATACTGGACACTGTATTGGTTCTGATTGCTCCCGCTTTTGTTTTTTGAGATTTTTATATAGCCTTTTTCCCAATCCGCTTGTAATCGTCCTGAAATCTGCCGCCAGACACACTGCTTGCCTTTTGCTGTTACGGGCCAAACGGCAACTTTCCCTTGTGGAGCGATAGAGTAGTCATATGGAAAATCAGCTTTCTCTCCGGTGTATGAGCCGTCATCAATTTGCTCTTGTAATGATTTTCCTACACCAGCAAATACACCATTTTCGTCTATAAAAATTGGATATGTCTGATTTGGACGTTGTGTCTTGTCGAACGTACTCAGTGTAAGCCCCTCGAATGGCGTTCTGTTATTCCCGCCACAAAAATCAAGTGCGTTTGCGTGAAAGTCCGCAGGCACAACAAAAACCAGATACTCTTGCACATAGTTAAAACCGCCTGATGGTTTCCCACCAGAAGTTTGTACTGTGACAGTCACAATCTGCTTTGTCCCAAAAATCTCTCGCAAGAGATTTACAAGATTATGTAGTTCATGGTAGCTGATGCTTATAATTAAGCATCCATCATCCGCCAGCAGCTTTTGCAGCAGCTTCAAGCGCGGATACATCATGCACAGCCACTTGTCGTGGCGGGTCAAGTCCTCGCCCTCTTTGCCGACGACCTCGCCCAGCCATTTCTTGATCTTGGGGTCGTTGACGTTATCGTTATAGACCCAGCCCTCGTTGCCGGTGTTGTAGGGCGGGTCGATGTAAATGCACTTGACGCGCCCCTCATACCGGGGCAGCAGCGCTTTCAGGGCTTCCAGATTATCGCCCCGGATGATCATGTTTTCACTGCCGTTATCTTCGCTGTGCTGTCCGTTTTCATCAAAGCTGTACTTGCGCTCCAACACCCGAAACGGCACTTTCTGATGGTGATTGATCACCTTGCTTTTTCCAATCCATTCAAGTGTTGGCATGGCTGATTTCCTCCTGAAAATAAAGCATATTTCGTAATTCACAATGCAGAATTTTCGACAGATTACAATTATGCATTACGCATTATGAATTATGAATTTTCTTCTTGATATACTTGCCGTTCTTGATTCTTGCGTCCGCCGGTTTCTCTGCGTCCTCTGGAATCCCCCAGACCGAGCCAATGCGGATCGCACCGGGGACACGCCCCTCGCCGCACAAAATCTGAATACGGCGGGTGGAGATACCCCAGCGTTCGGCGGTTTGCGTGATAGATAAATACTTCATGGTTGCGCTGCATGACCGCTACGGCATCGGGAAAGACCGGCTTGACCGCATGATCACCGCCGCAAACGGCGCGTTGGAGCGGTTTGCCGTCAACAAGCGCGGCGTGGGCATGGAACGGGCGAAAAAGAAGCTGAACGAGGAGCTGGAGGGCCTGCTGACGGAAAAATTCGTGCTGCCTGCGTCAAAAGCACCGAAAAGCAACCGGGATTGGGCCTTGCTGGGCGAACGGCGGGAAGCGGCGGAGATCGTAGTGAAATGCTATGCGCTGGGGGCGCGTCAGGCCCTCGGCTTTGGCGTGGAGCGGCTGAATGAGACCGTCCGCGCCACGGAGGACGTATTCCGGCAGTTTAACGAGTGGGCCGAGGGCGGGGACTGGTTCGGCTACAATATGCTGGCCCGGCGCATGACGGACATTCTCGGCGAGCCGGTGGATGTGGACGAGAGCGACGCGAAAGAGCCGATCTTCGGGAAAACGCTGGATTGACACCACGGGCAAGGAGATTTGGCGAGGAGCCAAGAACAGGAGGCGACGGATGCGGTATGGCAGCGTGAAGCACATAGCCCTGTACTACAAGGTAATTCCGGGGATGCTGCGCCTGCTGCGGCAGGAGCGGGCGGAATTGGAGGGCAATTATTACGGACTGCGGGGGCTGGCGTGTGACGGGATGCCGCGCGGTTCGTCGCCGGGAAAGCCGACGGAGGAAAGCGGACTGCGGGCGCTGGAAAACGGCGTGAGCGAGCGACTGGCAGAGATCGCGGAGACGGAGCGGGTTTTGTCCGAGGATGAAGCCTGTATTCGCGCCTGTCTGGACGCGCTGAACGGTAAGTACAAAGAGGTCATTGTGATGCGTTATGTGCGTGGGTACAGTTGGGCGAAGATCAGCGCGAGACTTGGGACGGCGGACAGCACGGCCCGCGACTGGCACACAAGGGCCATGGAGCGGCTGGGCGAGGTACTGGAGGAGCTGCCGGAAGCGGAGGCGCTGGCCCGTCGCGCGTCGCGCGCACGTACATAATAAGCGGCAAAAAATTTTGGACTGTCCGGCGGGGCTGAGCAAGGGCTGTTTTGCCGACTGACCTTGTGGCGGAACACCACGGCGGCGGAACAGGAAAACCGGCCTTATAGGAACAAGTTTTTCAAGACTTCGCGCGTGGCGCGAAAGGGTTTCCGTGATCGTCGGGGCGGCGCTGGAAAAACAATTTGCGAATGGGAGGAAAAGACCGTGGATTTTGTGGATAAGCTGGTGGAGGGCATGAGGCGGCTTTTTGTGCGGAGAGCGAGGCGAAAAGCGCTCCGGCGGCGGTGCAGATACCTGTACAGCAGCAAGAGAAGATAAAAATGCCCCGGCGGGCCGTTTTGGTACGGTCTGCCGGGGTTTTGTTCTGCACGATAGCAAGTCGGATTTGTGTTATTCGTCGGCGGGGCTGTCAAGCTCCAGAGGGCGTCCCTCTCGCTTCATGCGTTCTTCGCAGGCTTGCAGCACATACGCCTGTACGCTCTGCCCGGCGGCCTTGGCGGCGGCGCGGATGGCGTTGCCGATGGGCTTAATAGGGCGGGCGCTGATGCGGTCGCATTTGGCGTTGTAAATATCGTTGTTGCGGCGCTTGCTTTCGGGTATGGGCATGGTCAATCCTCCTTTTCCGGCTCGTCCGGGCAGTCTGTCAGGTCGATCACGATGATCTCCGGCGGCTGCGGGGCGAGCTTGTAATATTTTCCGTTTTCGTAGTGCTGATCGGTCACGCCGTCATACCAGCATATATCGCCGTGTTGGGCCTGCGCCGCCTCCATGCGGCCTTGTGCCTGCTGCTCGGTGAGGCCGTCAAAGGTGAGGCGCTGGCCGTCGGCAAATTCGGCCACAAGGCGGTACGCGGGGAACACTTCGGGGACTTCGTTCATGGTCTGCCTCCCTGTTCGGTTTTGTTTTGTCGCATTATAACACGCGGGCGTGTAAAAGTCTACGGGGCAATTTTGGCGGAGGCGCGGGCTTTAAGCGCCGCACGGGCGGTTTTGTAGTCGGGGAATACTTCGGCAGCGGGAAACTCTTTCATGCAACAGTTCCACTTGGGGCGCGAGGTCTTGCGGAGATAGACGATCTCGCCACAGTCGTGTTCCAAGTACCATTTTTCCAGCGTTCCATCGTGGTTGAGCGTGTATCTTGTGGGGGCTGCGGTCGTGGCCATAGCGGTGTCCTTTCTGCCCTCGTGACCTCCGGGGCGGGATTTGGTTTGTTATTCGGTCAGGCCCAGGGCGCGGCGGGCGGCGGCTTCGGCGTTGGGGGTGAGCTGGCGCTGCCATGCGCTG
>OIVP01000484.1_pt1 | contig 11843 bp, 10 predicted proteins | sample 1587231 | NCBI WGS metagenome assembly OIVP01 (sample SAMN02675049, study PRJEB24791) | human gut metagenome, SKBSTL061 | isolation source: stool | host: Homo sapiens | place: USA | reverse complement strand
GGGGCCTGTTTGAGGGCCACGGCCTGCGGGCCACACCCGGCGATATCCGGGTGCGCATCCTGCCCGCCATTCAGACCGCAGGCATGAGCAAGGCGGAACAGAAGCAGCTGCCCGATGCCGTGCGCCAGACCATTCTGGCCCAGCTGTAAGGAGAACTATGGCAAGCTATCGTTACGAGCGGGACATCGACCCCGCAGACCTTGCCCCGCGGGCGGAAAAACAGTATACCCGCAAAGAGCGCTGGGCCAACTGGTGGGATTATAACCTCAAGTGGGTCCTCCTGATCGGCATTGCAGCGGCTTTTGTGGCTTACAGCTTCATCGGGCAGTATTTCTTTACCACCAAGCCCGATTATAATGTGGCAGTGGTGGCCCCCTACTACCTGCCGGATGATACCGTGACCGCCCTGCAGGAGCAGCTGGCCCGGTACGGCGAGGACCTGAACGGCGACGGCAAGACGGTCGTGACCCTGAATGTCTACACGCTGGATTATTCTGCCGGGGACACCCAGACCGAGAGCGATGCCTACCTGACCATGGCGGGCACCACCAAGCTGGCCACGGATGTGGCGGGCGGCCTGAGCTCGGTGTTCCTGCTGTATGACCCGGCGGGCTTTCAGGAGAGCACCGGCTCCCTGCGGTATCTGGACGGCACCCTGCCCGAGGCCGGAAGCGACAGCGATTGGTGGAACATGGTCTACCGCTGGACGGACTGCCCGGTGCTGGCCGGGCTTGACCTGGGCGAGTACCGTGCCGACACCACCCACGCTCAGGGCGGCGACAGCCAGGCCTATCTCGCGGATTTCTACGTCGGGATGCGCGGGGCCTGGAACACCGGCACGGAGGAGAACCTTGCGGGCGGCGAGGAGCTCTGGCAGGCACTGACCGCCGGGGCAGTCTCCACCGTGGAAGCGGAGGAGTGAGCCGATGCGGTTCCGTCTCCTGCGCCGGGAAAAAGGCGCGCCCCGCCGCCCGGCCCCCGTGCCGGAGCCGCCTGCCGCGGCTGTTCCGCCCCGTGCCGCTGAGCTGGAAAACCCCTATGGGAGATACTATGGAACGGCGCGGAGCCGGGAAGATCTGAAACGCTGAAGAGGTGCTGCCACGGGCGGCACCTCTTCAATTCTATTCGCTTCTTGCAGGTGCTAGTTGAAAAGTTATCCACCTTGAAACCGTGCGCCCTTTGTTGTTTCCGTGTCCGAGTTATGGTATACTAATCCAGTATCACGAAATGCAAAGGATGTGGAATGATGGACGCACTGGAACAGGCCCGCCGGGAGATCGACACGGTGGATGCCCAGCTGGCTGCCCTGTTTGAGCGACGGATGAAGGCGGTGCTCAGCGTGGCGGAATACAAAAAGGCCCACGGCCTGCCCATCTTTGATGCCGCCCGCGAAAAGGTGGTGCTGGACAAGGCCGAAGCACGGATCGGGGACCCGGCCCTGCGCCCCTATTACCGGGACCATGTGCAGAACATGATGGACGTGGCCAAGCAGTACGAGGCCGAGGTGCTGGGCCGCAACCGCGCTGCCTATCAGGGTGTGGAGGGTGCCTTTGCCCACATCGCGCTCCGGGCGCTCTTTCCCCATGCCGAGGCTGTGAGCTGCCCCACCTGGGATGAGGTGTTCGATGCCGTGGAGAAGGGCGATGCCGCCCATGGCGTGGTGCCTTTTGAAAACAGCCACGCGGGGGATGTGTCGGCGGTGCTGGACCTGTGTTACAACCACCCCGGGCTGTGGGTGGTGGATGTCTACGACCTGCCCATCTCCCAGAACCTGCTGGTGCTGCCCGGCACCCAGCTTGCGGACCTGACCCATGTGTACAGCCACCAGCAGGCCATTGCCCAGAGCGAGACGTTCTTAAAACAGTTCGGCCTGCCGGCCACGGCCATGCCCAACACGGCCATGGCGGCAAAGTTTGTGGCGGAGAGCGGCGATCGGACCAAGGCGGCCATTGCCAGCGTGGAAACGGCCGCCCTGTACGGGCTGGAGGTGCTGGTGCCCAGCATCAACACCGACGGCGACAACACCACCCGCTTCATCGTCCTCAGCCGCGAAAAGCCCACGGCGGGCAACCGGTTCTCCCTGCTGTTCACGGTGGACAACAAGCCCGGCAAGCTGGCCGAGGTGATCCAGATCATCGGTGCCAGCGGCTTCAATATGGAGTCCATCAAGAGCCGGCCCATGCCCCATGTGCCGTTTGAGTATTATTTTTACGTCGAGCTGGTGGGCGATCCCACAGCCGACGAGACCGCCGCGCTGCTGCGCGAGCTGGACCATACCTGCCGCACGGTGCGGCTGTTAGGAGTGTATACAAAATGAGTGGATTTATCGGCACCAAGCTCACCATGAATCTGGGTGAGCGCAGCTATGACATCATCCTGAAAAACGGCGCACTGGAAAACCTGTACCAGTTTGCCCGGCTGGACCGCAAGGTGGCCGTTGTCACCGACAGCGGCGTGCCTGCCGAGTATGCCCAGCGCGTGGCCGACCAGTGCCGGGAATCCACCATCATCACGGTGCCGCAGGGCGAGGCCAGCAAGAGCTTCAAGATCCTGGAAACGGTGCTCCGGCAGATGCTGGAGTTCAACATGGGCCGCGGCGACCTGGTGGTGGCCGTGGGCGGCGGCGTGGTCGGTGATCTGGCCGGATTTGCCGCTGCCATCTACATGCGGGGCATCGATTTTATCAACTGCCCCACCACCACCCTTTCCATGATCGATTCCTCCATCGGCGGCAAGACCGCTGTGGATCTGGGCGATACCAAAAACATCGTGGGCGCGTTCTGGCAGCCCAAGCTGGTCATCGTGGATCCGGCCACCCTTTCCACCCTGCCCCGCCGCCACTACATCAACGGCCTGGCGGAGGCGGTCAAGGCAGGCCTGCTGGCGGACCCCGAGCTGTTCGCCATCTTTGAAAAGGGCGATATCGACACCCAGATCAGCGAGATCATCTACCGCAGCCTGCGGTTCAAGAAGAACGTTGTGGAGCAGGATGAGACCGAGCGCGGGATGCGCAAGGCCCTGAACTTCGGCCACACCATCGGCCACGGCATCGAGGCTGTCAAGGGCATCAAGGGCCGCCGCACCGTGGGCCTGTTCCACGGCGAGTGCGTGGCGCTGGGCATGCTGCCCATGATCGAATCCAAGGCGCTGCAGAAGCGGGTGCGGGCGGTCTACCGCCGCATTGGCCTGCCCACCCGCACCACCTATAACAAGGAAAAGGTGCTGGCCGAGATGCTGCACGATAAAAAGGCCCAGGGCGGCCAGATCACGGTGATCAAGGTGCCGGGTCTGGGCTGCTGGCGGGCCGAGACCATCCCCGTGGAGGGGCTGCGCCCCCTGCTGGGTGTGGAGGAGTAAGCCATGAAAAACACCTTTGGCAGCGACCTTTCGCTGACCATTTTTGGCGAGAGTCACGGCAGGGCTGTCGGCGCGGTGCTGGACGGCATGGCGGCGGGCGTGCCTGTGGACGAAGCCTTTCTTGCTGCCTGCATGGACAAGCGCCGTGCCCGGGGCGACGGCCTTTCCACCCCCCGTGTGGAGGGGGATGCGGTGCAGTTTTTGTCCGGCGTGGTCAATGGCCGCACCACCGGCACCGCCATTGCCCTGATGATCGAAAACCAGAACACCCGCAGCGGCGACTATGCCAAAACGGCTGACCTGCTGCGGCCCGGCCACGCGGATTACACTGCCTACGCCAAGTACCACGGCTATCAGGATGCCCGGGGCGGCGGCCACTTTTCGGGCCGCGTCACCGCCGCGCTGGTGGCGGGCGGCGCTCTGGTGCTGGGAGCCCTGAACCGGGCCGGGATCGAGATCGTGACGCACATCGGGCGGTGTGCCGGGATCAGCGATGCCCCCTTTGCGCTGGATGATCCCGCCGCGCTGGCGGCGCAGGCCGAGGCACTGCTGAACAAGTCCGAGGGCTTTGCCCTGCTGGACGGCAGTGTGGAGGAACCCATGAAAGCTGCCATCCGTGCCGCCGGTGCCGAGGGCGACAGTGTGGGCGGTGTGCTGGAGACCGCCATTCTGGGCCTGCCCGCAGGCGTGGGTGAACCCTATTTCGACAGCGTGGAGAGCAAGCTCGCTCACCTGGCCTTCTCCATCCCGGCGGTCAAGGGCATCGAGTTCGGTTCCGGCTTCGGCTTTGCGGACCAGAAGGGCTCGGAGGCCAACGATGCCTTCCGGATGCAGGGGGAGCGCATCGTCACCGCCACCAACCACAATGCGGGCCTGAACGGCGGCATCTCCAACGGGATGCCCGTGGTGTTCCGCACGGCGGTCAAGCCTACCCCCAGCATCTACAAAACGCAGGACACGGTGGATTATATGGCAAAGAAGGACGCGGAGCTGTCCATTCAGGGCCGCCACGACCCCTGCATCGTGCCCCGGGCTGCCATTGTGCAGACCTGCGCTGCCGCCCTTGCGGTGGGCGATCTGCTCACCGCCCGGTACGGTGCCCGGTGGATGACCGACCCCACCGGCTACCGGAAGGAGGACTGAGATGGAATACGGACTCATCGGCGGCAAGCTGGGACACTCCTACTCCAAGACCATCCATGAGCTGCTCTGCGGGTACAGCTACGAGCTGTGCCCCCTGCCCACCGAGGCAGACGCCCGCGCCTTTTTGCAGCGGCGGCAGTTCAAGGCCATCAATGTGACCATCCCCTACAAAAAACTGGTGATGGAATACTGCTCCTTCATCGACCCCCGCGCCCGCGCCATCGGCGCGGTGAACACGGTGGTCAATAAAAACGGCCTGCTCTACGGCTACAACACCGATTATCTCGGCTTTGCCCACCTGTGCGACGCCCACGGCGTCGATTTTGCGGGCAGGACCGTCCTCATCCTCGGCACCGGCGGCACCCACAACACCACCAGCGCCGTCGCCCGCGACAAGGGCGCGGCCAGGGTGCTCACCGTCAGCCGGACGCCCGACGCCGCCAAAGGCCAGCTCTCCTATGAAGAAGCCGTTGCCAGCGGCGCACAGATCGTCATCAACACCACCCCCGCCGGAATGTACCCCAACGTGGGCGTGTGCAGTCTGGACGTGGCAAAAATGCCCGGGCTGGAAGCTGTGCTGGACGTGGTGTACAACCCCGATAAGACAGAGCTCATCCTCCGGGCCGAAGAGGCCGGGGTCCCGGTGGCTGTGGGCGGCCTCGAGATGCTGGTGGCGCAGGCCGTGTACGCCGCCGAATACTTCCTCAGCCGGAAGTTCGACGACGCGGCAGGGGAGATCGGCCGCATCACTGCCGCACTCCGCCGCGATATGCTCAACGTGGCCCTCATCGGAATGCCCTCCAGCGGAAAATCCACCGTGGGCCGTGCATTGGCCGAGAGGCTGGGCAAAAAGTTCATCGACCTCGACGAGGAGATCGTCAAGGCCGACGGCCGGAGCATCCCGGACATCTTTGCCGCTGAGGGGGAGGCAGGCTTCCGGAAGCTGGAAGCCGTGCAGACCGCCCGCTTTGCCCGGGAGAACCGGCAGGTCATCTCCTGCGGCGGCGGCGTGGTCAAAGACCCGGCAAACCTCCGGGCGCTCCACGCCAACGGTATCGTGCTCTTTATCGACCGGCCGCTGGAAGATCTGCTGGTGGGCGGAGGAAGGCCCCTTTCCACCAGCCCTGAGGCCCTGAAAACCATGGAAGCCCAGCGCCGCCCGCTCTATCTGGCGGCAGCGGATGCTGTGATCCCCAACAAGACCACCCCTGCGGATGCCGTGACGGCGGCAATGGAGGCGCTGGATGAAATTTTTAGTCATTAACGGTCCCAACCTCAACCTGACCCAGTTCACGGAGCCGGGCATGGAGGGGCAGATCGATTTCAATACACTGCTGGATTATATCGAGGCGGGCTGTGTCCAGATGGATGTTCAGGTGGACTTTTTCCAGTCCAACCACGAGGGTGACCTCATCGATGAGATCCAGTCGGCGGCAGGCCGGGCCGATGGCATCATCCTCAACCCGGGCGGCTATGCCTATTACAGCGTGGCCATTCTGGAAGCGCTGCAGGTGTGCGGCGTGCCCGCCGTGGAAGTGATGCTGGCCGACCCCAGCGGCAAGGAGCCCTTCCGCAGCGTGGATGTGATCTCCTTTGGCTGTCAGGGCCGCTTTGCAGGCGAGGGGGTCAGCGGATATCTCCATGCCTGCGCTTACCTTGTGCAGCTGCTCCGGCTGGATGGCGGCGCGCAGACGCACCTGGTGCAGTAACAACCCTCTCAGTCTCGCATTCGCTCGCCAGCTCCCCCGAAGGGGGAGCCCTTGGCAAGTAGGGCAGGCTGTGCAGCAAAACTGAAAGCATAGAGACAAAACAGAAGGGAAAAGAAACAAGATGATCATTTCGACCAAAAAAGGCACCCCCAAGGAAGAGCTGGAAAAGATCGTAGACAAATTCGAGAAACAGGGCCTGGATGTGACCCTGATCACCGGCAAGGATTACAATGTGTTCGGTCTGGTGGGCGATACCACCAAGATCGATGAGCGCGACGTGCTGGCCAACCCCTGGATCGACAACGTCACCCGCGTGTCCGCTCCCTATAAGCGGGCCAACCGCCTGTTCCACCCCGCCGATTCCATCATCGACTGCGGCGGCGTGAAGATCGGCAGGGGCGAGAAGATCGCCGTGATGGCAGGCCCCTGCAGCATCGAGGGCGAAGAGCAGGCACTGCGCATTGCCAACGGCGTAAAGGCGGGCGGTGCAAGCCTGTTCCGCGGCGGCGCTTATAAGCCCCGCACCTCTCCCTACTCCTTCCAGGGTCTGGAGACCGAGGGCATCCTCGATATGGTCAAGGCACGGGAGGCCACCGGAATGCCCATCGTGTCCGAGCTGATGAGCGAGGACCGGATCCCGGAGTTTGAGGAATATGTGGACGTGGTACAGATCGGTGCCCGCAACATGCAGAATTTCCAGCTGCTCAAGGCCGTGGGTAAGATGCACAAGCCTGTGCTGCTCAAGCGCGGCCTGTGCAACACCATCGAGGAGTGGATCATGTCCGCAGAGTATATCATGGCCGGCGGCAACGAGCAGGTCATTCTCTGTGAGCGGGGCATCCGCACCTTTGAGAAGTACACCCGCAACACCCTCGACCTCTCCGCTGTGCCCATCATCCACGAAAAGACCCATCTGCCCATCATCGTGGACCCCAGCCACGCCACCGGCAAGGCCAATCTGGTCGAGCCGATGATGATCGCCGCTGTGGCCGCCGGTGCCGACGGTCTGGAGGTGGAAGTCCACTATGATCCCCGCCACGCATGGAGCGATGGCGCACAGTGCCTGACCCCGGATGCCTTTGCACAGGCCATGGCAAAGTGCCGTCAGGTCGCATGGGCCATTGGCCGGGATATGTAACACGATGAACGGCCTCACCCTCTCAGTCAAAGCCTGACGGCTTTGCCAGCTCTCCCAAAGGGAGAGCCTCTGGCGAAACCACAGACCTTGCGGTGGACTGCCAAGGCCTCGCCCTTTGGGAGAGGTGGCAGCGCAAAGCGCTGACGGAGAGGGCGAGCCAGGTAAAGTAACACGATGAACATTACGATAAAATCAAGCCGGACGGTGGGCGGCAACATCGCCGCGCCGCCCAGCAAAAGCATGGCTCACCGGGCGGTGCTCTGCGCGGCGCTGGCAAAGGGGACCTCCCATCTCCATCATCTTGCTTTCAGCAAGGATATCTCCGCCACGCTGGGCGCGGCGGGCCGACTGTGCGCCCGTGTCACCACCGGTGAAAACGACGCGGTGGTGGAGGGGCTGGGCCGCTTTCTGCCGGTTGATGCCCCCGTGGACTGCTGTGAGAGCGGCAGTACCCTGCGCTTCCTCATCCCACTGGCCAGCCTGACTGGGCAGGAAGTGACTTTTACGGGCCGTGGGCGGCTGATGGAGCGGCCCCAGTCGGTCTACAAAACGCTGTATCAGCAGCAGGGCCTGCGTTTTGAGCAGAGCGCGGACCGCCTGACTGTGGAAGGTGCCCTGACCCCGGGCGAATACGAGCTGGCGGGCAACGTGTCCAGCCAGTTCATCAGCGGGCTGCTGTTTGCCCTGCCCCTGCTGGGCGGCACCAGCACCCTGCACCTCATCCCGCCTGTGGAGAGCCGGAGCTACATCGATATGACCCGCGCGGTGCAGCACGCCTTTGGCGTGGAAAGCCGCTGGTTGGATGAGAATACGCTGGAAATTCCCGGCGGGCAGCACTATCTTCCCGGTGATTACACCGTGGAGGGCGATTACAGCCAGGCGGCTTTTCCTGCCGTGCTGGGCGCTGTGACCGGCGGGGTGGCCATCACCGGCCTGTCTGAGGAGACCTTGCAGGGCGATGCCGCCATTCTGGAGATCCTCCGGCGGTGCGGTGCAAGATTCACCCGCACCGGGCAGGGCGTGGTGTTTGAAAAGGCCCCGCTCCACGGAACGGACATCGACCTTGCCGACTGCCCCGACCTGGGCCCTGTGCTGATGGTGCTGGGTCTGCTGTGTGAGGGAACCACAGTCATCCGCAACGCCGAACGTCTCCGCATCAAGGAGAGTGACCGCATCGAGGCCATGGAGACCGAGCTGCGGGCCTGCGGCGGGCAGCTGGAGAGCGAGGGCGGCACCATTACCATCCATGGCTGTGCCGGCGCGCTCCATGCCCCGGAGCAGCCGCTTTCCGGCCACAACGACCACCGCGTGGTGATGAGCCTTGCGGTGCTGGCGCTGGCCGCCGGGCTGGCCCTGCCCATCAGCGGGGCCGAGGCCATTGCCAAGAGCTGGCCGGATTTTCTGGAAGCCATCAAGCCTTTGGGCGCGGAGGTGGAACATGTTGGATAAATCAAAGCGTTATCTCATTGTGGGCCTGGGCCTGCTGGGCGGCAAGTACGCCTTGGAGCTGAGCAGGGCCGGGTTCCATGTGGACGGCATCAACCGCAGCGAGGGCCATCTGCAGTATGCTCTCGACCACGGCTATATCGCCAGCGGCAAGACCCACGATTTTGAGGATCTGGTACGTCAGGCCGATCATATCATCTTTGGTTTGTACCCCACGGCCCTGCTCGAGTGGTTCCGGACCTACGGCCACCTGCTGAAGGAGGGCTGCATCTTTACCGATGTATCGGGCGTAAAGACCGGTCTGGTGGAGCCCATTCAGGCCATGTGCAGGCCGGGCGTGGAGTTCATTGCCAGCCACCCCATGGCGGGCCGTGAGACCTCCAGCGTGGAGCACGCCGCCGAGGTGAATTTTGCCCCGGCCAACTTTATTGTGACCCCCACGGAAAAGAACACCCCGGAGGCCGTTCAGTGGGCCAGGGAGCTGGCCGAGGTGCTGGGCTTCAAGCATATCTGCACCCTGACCGTGCAGGAGCATGACAGGATGATCGGCTATGTCAGCCAGCTCTGCCATGCCATCGCCGTCAGCCTGATGTGCGCCAACGACAATACCTCGCTGTGCGAGTACACCGGAGATTCTTTCCGGGACCTGACCCGCATTGCACGCATCAACGATAAGATGTGGGCGGAGCTGTTCCTCTGGAACAAGGAAAACCTCATCTCCGAGATCGACCAGTTCAGCGGGGCGCTGAACGAGATGCGCAACGCCCTTGTGGCCGATGACCGGGAAAAGCTGGAGGAGATGTTCCGCCTGTCCACCCAGCGCCGCGCGGCGTTTGATAAGAAAGCGCCGTAACCTTTTCAGCACACAGCACTGCTGTTTTTTCTGGCTCCCCTGCTGGGGAGCTGGAATCGAGACTGAGAGGTTTGGCACAACACGAAAAAATGAGGTGTACCGAATGCCCAAACAGGAAGGCCAGAAATCCAAGCTGCTGGCGCTATTGCGCATTTTTGAGCAGCAGACCGATGAAAACCACCTGCTGAACGTGCCGCAGCTGGTGGAGCTGCTGGAGGCGCAGGGCATCCGCTGTGAGCGCAAGAGCGTGTACAGCGATATTGAGGCACTGGGTGCGCTGGGCTATGACATCAAGCTGCGCCGGGGCCGAGGCGGCGGGTATTTCCTTGCCAGCCGCACCTTTGATCTGGCGGAGCTCAAGCTGCTGGTGGATGCCGTGCAGGCAAGCCGGGTGGTATCCGGCACCACGAGCAGGCGGCTGATCCACAAGCTGGAAAAGCTCTGCTCCAACTACGAGGGCAGCCAGCTGCAGCGTCAGGTCTATGTGGAGGGCCGCCCCAAGACCGACAGCAAGAGCCTGCTGTACAGCATCGATGCCCTGCACGAGGCCATCAACAACGGTAAAATGGTGGAGTTCCTCTACAGAAAAGCCGACAGCCGCGAGAAAGAGAAAAGGACCGTCAGCCCGTGGCAGCTGGCCTGGGAGAACGGGTGCTACTACCTCATTGCCTTTGCCGACGAAAAGGGCATCCGCCATTACCGGGTGGACAAGATGAGCGGGGTCCGGGTGCTGGATGCGCCCCGGCGCGGTCAGGAGCAGTTTGCGGATCTTGACCTGCCTGCCTATCTGCGCAAGCACTTTGGAATGTACGGCGGGCCGGAGCATCGCGTTACCCTGCGGTGCACCGCGGATCTGGAAGGTGCCATGCGGGAGCGCTTTGGCGCAACGCCCATGTTTTTACCCGAGGAGAATGGCTGCTTCCATTTTGATGTCCCCATCTGCGTCAGTGACCAGTTCTATGGCTGGGTCTGCGGCTTTGGCGGCAAGATAGAAGTGGTTGCCCCGCCCGAAGTGCGGCAGGGAATGCGGGAGATGACCGCCCGGCTGGCAGAACAGCATCAATAACAAAAAAGGACTGCGAAAGCAGTCCTTTTTGCGTGTTTACGGTTCCTTCAATTCCAGATCACTGGGCAGGATCAGATCCAGGGCGGCGGCGGGCTCGGCGACAAGGCGGCGGCTCTGGTGGAAGATGGCCTTTTCCAGTGTGTTGCGGGCAAGGCGGCCATTGCCGGCGGTGCGGGCATCGGATTCCTGCCAGCGGGCATAATAGCCCAGCAGGGGTTCGGTGCAGGCTTCGGCCAGGGTGTAGCCCTTGTTTTTGGCAAGGACCTGGGTGATCTGCAGCAGCTCCACGGCGGTGTAGTCCGGGAACTCGATCCGGTTGGGAAAACGGCTGGCAAGGCCGCTGTTGGCGGTGAGGAAGGTCTCCATCTCCCTGGTGTAACCGGCCAGAATGACCACCAGCTCATCCCGGTGATCCTCCATCCCCTTCACCAGCGTGTCGATGGCTTCCAGCCCGAAACTGTCCTGCTCACCGCGGTAGAGGCTGTATGCCTCGTCAATGAAGAGCACACCACCCAGTGCGCTCTCGATGACGCTGTTGGTCAGGGGGGCGGTGTGGCCGGTGTAGCGGCCCACGAGGTCTCCCCGGCTCACCTCCACCAGCTGCCCGCCCTTGAGGGCGCCGATGGCCTTGAGGTACTTTGCCACGAGCCGGGCGATGGTGGTCTTGCCGGTGCCGGGGTTGCCGGTGAAGACCATGTGGAGCGACATATCGGTGGTGGGGAGGTCGTGCTGCTCGCGGAGCTTGTAGACCTGGACCATGTTGATGAGGTCGTGGACCTCGTCCTTGACCACGTTCAGGCCGATGTAGGTGTCCAGCTCGGCGAGTAGGTCCTCGATTTTTTCCGGAGGCGGAAGCTCCTCGGTTTTTTCGAGCGCGGCATCGCCGGGCTTGGCGTCGGCGGTGGGGGGGACGGGCTTTTCGGGCTCGGCAGGCTTTCCGGGGGCGGCGGGGGCCTTGCCAACGTCCTGGAAGGGCGTGCCCCAGAAGTCACTGCCCATGCGGCGGACGTTGTTCTCCGTCATGGAGCGGATCACGTCCAGCTGCTGGAGAATGATCTTGTCTTTCTTGTCCATAGAGTAGACCTCCTCAGTGAGATAGGTGGATATTACGCATGGCGCGGAACAACAGAC
>OIVP01000472.1_pt1 | contig 11991 bp, 7 predicted proteins | sample 1587231 | NCBI WGS metagenome assembly OIVP01 (sample SAMN02675049, study PRJEB24791) | human gut metagenome, SKBSTL061 | isolation source: stool | host: Homo sapiens | place: USA | reverse complement strand
CTCATCAAATCGGCCGGAGAATAATAGAGCGGCTCGCCCCCCTGGAACGGATAGCCGGTCAGCACCAGCATATTCCGAGCACGGTACTCCTTACAAGTCTTATCATCGACTCCGGCTTCGATCTTCACTTCGACATCCTTAATCTCCTGAGGCATATCATTATAGTCCAGATAGGAATAGGAGATCGTCCAGGTACCCGGAAGCACGTCGAACAACTCGGACTCGACACGCGCCTCGGAGGGCCAGTCGTCCATCCGCACCGTCACCCGTTTATAAACTTCCACATCCTCCAACGAACGTACGGCGACGATGCAGACATACTCCATGCCCGGATAGAGGAATTCCACCTCGATATCGTAACCTTCCGCCGTATTGACCTGCTCCATCTCCTGGATGTTCAGGTCGGTGCCTACGTCCGAAATAATTTCCTTGTCACCCTTACCCTGCGCTTCGTAATTCTTTACCTCGGCGGCGGCCAAAACGGCGTAACGTCCCAGATAAGCTATATCGCTCCGAATGCGGAGATTCAGCGTCTCGGAAGGATTCGTATCGGATTTACGGGCCTCGACCTCCAGCAGAGGCACCCGTCCCGAGGACTCTTCAGTCGTGAACGGTACCAACTGAAGATTCTCGCCCCCGGAAAAATCGACGCTCACCACGCCGCAGTAATATTCCTTGGAGGGTTTCAGACCCTCCCACACTTCGCTCGCGACCGCCTCGTATTTCCTGCCCAGTCCCGCATCGGTGGCATACTTGATCATATGGATCGCCATCGCCTCGCCTCCGTTGTTCTCGATGATGTTCGTATACCACTCCTTATCACGGACATATACGTAATATTCGGCGACACCTTCGCCAGGCGAGGTTCCGACCTTCACCGACGTAGAGGCGATTTCGGTCAATTCCACCTCCACTTCCGCACCGCTACCCTGGCGGGGCAGCGTCTCGAAATCCAGCCGCTGAGGCTCCCCGGTGATATTGTACGATGCGTCGCAGGGCGCCATCAGAATGACGTACGGAACACCCGCGATGACCTTCATGGAGAAAGTCCCGTTTTCGGCGGAGAATTCCCCTCCGTCGACCCAGTCGTATTCGGCCTCGCCCCGGCCGATGCAACCCGCCTCAGTGAGGTACTCCTCGATGGTATACGTATTCAGCGTGGCCGTCGGAATCGCGGCGAAAAAGTAGGGACCCTCACAACGGATAGAGAACGTAAACCGGTCGGAGCCGATGTCCGACACCTCGATAATTTCGTTCGAGTTCACCCCTGTCGTAAAGGCGAGCTCCGCCACTTCGCTATACAGCGTCTCCGCCTTCACGGCCGCATAAAGCACATAGGAACAGCCCGTCTCCAAACCGGTCACGGCCACCGTAGTCTCTTTATTCACGGTACCGGTGTGCTCGTCGAAAAGCGATGCGGCGTCGGGCTTCTCTATCCCGTCATTCTGCGTCCGTTTCACGACCTGATAACCGTACGCCCCGTCCACATTCGTCCGCAGGCGGAACGAAAATTCGGTCTGACCCGTCGAAACGCTCTCCAAAGTGATCTCGGGAGCCGCTGCCCCCGGATCGTCGTTATCATCGCTGCATGCAACCGCCGCCGACAGGAGCAACGCGCCACACACAACTCCGCGCAACCAGAATCCAAAGTGCTCGAATATCGTTTTTTTCATAGCATGAACTTCAAAGAAAAATCCGGTCCGGCATCTCCCCACCATTATTCTCCGAATCTCAGATGAAACAGAAAACCTGCATTCGCCGAGAAATACCGGACCGGAATATGTATCCGAATGTTATTTATTCAAAGGTTTGTACTCGGTTTTCGTGTTGCCATCTTCACTACGGACTCGGAAAATGAGGCAATATCCCTGTCCTGCAACGAAAGGAATGAGCGCAGTGACATCGGCGCCTTCGGGTGAACAAATGCCTTCGACATCGGAGGAGGGACGCCAACTGATCCAAAAGTTCCCCCAATCCTCAGGGCCGTAACCATTCGCGATTTCCTCATCGATTTCGGTCTGCGTGTGAGCGCCGATGCGATACGATGTGGCCAGGGAGGCCTTGACATGAACCGTTACCTCGGCAGTACCGTCGCCGTTGTCCGTCAGGTTCTTGATGTCGCCCAGCGTCAACGAAATTTCGGTCTTCGGAGTCTCCGTGCGGAATTCCGCCTTCGTATATGCATAGTCGTATACCTTCAACTGGTCTTCATTGTGCGGGTCCACGTAAAACGCCAGGATCACGTAATCAGTCTTGGGCTTCAGATCGCCGTCATAATTGCTCCACTCTGCCGTACCCTGCTTGGCGATCGACTTCACGTAGTCCGACATCGTCATCTGCTTCCCAACCGCAATATTGTTCAGGCCATAATAAACGCCCTGAATATACGATTCCGGCTCGAAACTCTCATAGGTAGATTTCATCGTAATCCAGGTGCAATACCATTCGTCCGCACTCTGGGGTGTCACGGTAAAGGTCACCCCCGTAGTCGTAGGCTGGATGTTCGTAATCTGGAACTGGTCGGGAACGTCCGGAGCCTTGGTCGTCAGGAACTCATAATAAACGACTTCCTCATCCTGAGAAAGGTCGTAAGCCGCCACTACGTACGAGTAGCTCGACGAAAGTCCCGATAGCGACCTCTCGTACACACCCTTCTGGGTTTTGTTCCCGATGTAGGGGTCCTGTCCGTAATATTCGATGAACTCCCAGCCTTCAAGCATCTTTCCGTCACGCTCGACCTCGGATTTGGGAAACACGTTCACGTAGTAGTCCACCGTATCGTCGCTGGGCGTAACCTTCACCTTAGCCGAATTGTGGGTGATATCGGTTACCGTGATCTCGATTTTGAAATCGCCCGGCGTCGGCTCCTCACCCTCCTTCTGCGTCCTGACGGTCTTCTTGACCACAGCTCCGACTTCTTTATTCTGATAGCTGAAAACCACCACCGTATAATCGGTATCAGCCTTCAGCCCGGTTGCCAAAACATCCTTCTTGCCCATATAAAGACACTTGTCGAAATCCGAACGTGCGACCATTTCGGCAACAAGCTCCTCGTCGGCAAGTCCTTCGACGGAGGAAGATTCCGTCACTCCCGCAAAATAGGTCGTTTTGTCGTCCGACGGCGTAACCGTCACAGAAACGGAATTAGACGAGGCTTCCGGCGTCGCGATTTCAAACGTAACCGTCGGGGGGGGGACATCCGTCTTGTCATCGTCGCATCCAAAACCGAGAAGCGCCGCCCCGCAAAAAAGCCAGCCGAATAAGTAATTAAATTTTTTCATAAATACAAAGGTTTTAGTTTGGTTGGTAAATAGTTTTTTTTCATTACCCAAATATATCATTTTTATTTTAATTATGCAACGATTTTTTAGCAAAAAAGCTCCGCCTGTCTGAAAATTCAGACGGGCGGAGCTTGCAATGCCTCGGTCACGGGGACAGGCTAACCCCGGAAGCCGGGCGATCAGCGGGAATCCCAACCCACCGCATCGGCACCGCCACCAATCGGGACAGGCGGATCGCGGTCGCAACCATCGACTCTCCCCGGCTACACGTGCAGCGGTTCGACGGGGCGGATGCAGGATCGAGTTTCTGCGGATCAGTGCGTAAATACGCGGCCTTTCTGCTTGATCTGCTTCTCGTATTTGATACGGGAATCGGTCGGATACTCCAGCTTTTCAAGCTCGGCCACAGCGTTCTTGATGTCGTCGATAAGCATGTCGATCATATCGCGCGACGTACCCTGGCGAACGACCACACGCATTACGACCAGATTTTCCAGGTTCTCAGGCATCGTATAGGCCGGAACCATCCACCCGCTCTGCTGCAGCAGAGCCTGCAGGTCGTAGAGCGTCCACTTGGCCTTCTTGTCGTAATCGGGATTCATATACCAGATGAACAACGGATTGACCAGCTTGTCGGCATAGTTGCGGAAGCACTTCATCTTGCCGATCTGATCGTGGCAATAGGTGGCGATATCCATCGAATTCTGCTGAATCTCCTTGTAGCCCTCGAATCCCAGGCGAAGGAAATTGTAGTACTGTCCCAGCACCTGGGCCGCCGGACGCGAGAAGTTCAGACCGACCTGCGTGATATTCGCGCCCAGATAATTGACACTGAACGACATCTCATCGGGCAGGTACTTCTTGTCCTTCCAGACTACCCAACCCAGGCCCGGATACACCAGACCGTACTTGTGACCCGACGTAGAGATCGAGAGCACCCACTTCAGGCGGAAGTCCCATTTCACCTCGGGATTCAGGAACGGCAGGATGAAACCGCCGGAAGCGGCGTCCACGTGGATCGGAATTTCGAAGCCGGTCTTCTTGTTATAAGCATCGAGCGCCTTGTCGAGCGCCTCGACATCGTCGTTCAGACCCGTCCAGGTAACACCCTGAATCGGGACGATACAGATCGTGTTCTCGTCGCACATGGCGAGCGCCTGCTCAGGGTCCAGCGTCGGGTTCTTCAGCGTCAGAGGCACGGTGCGCAGTTCGATTTGCCAAAGCTGGCAGAACTTCTCCCACACCACCTGGAAACCGGCGCTCATCACCAGATTCGGTTTGTCGAACGGCTTGCCCGCAGCCTGGCGACGCTTGCGCCAGCGCAGCCACGCAGCCACACCGCCCAGCATACAGGCCTCCGAAGAGCCGATACCGAGGGCGCCTGCCTTCCACTGCGCCTTCTCCGGAGTATTCCAAAGATTAGCGATCATGTTGATACAGCGTCCATTCATAACGGCAATGCGGGGATACTCCGTTTCGTCGATATAGTTTACACTGATTGCTTCATTCATAAGTCGGGTAGCGTATTCGTCCATGTAGGTAGTCACGAACGTCGCCAGATTCAACCGGGGCTGAGTCTGGGGGTAAGTTTCGTCTTTGACGATCTGATATGCAATTTCCGGGCGCATCATTCCCTGGGGGATCACATCGGCGGGAGCAGGCTCGAGCACTTCTTTCGATCCGAAAACTGTCGTCAGCAGTTCATCATTGTTTCGTTTCTGGTTCATACGCTATAATTATTTTGGTTCGTAACAGAAGAATGACACAAACTATGCCAGGAGGCAATCCCGCCTCCAAACATTTTCAGAAGAACATCCGACACATTCGCAGATAAAACCCCGAAATAACGAAATTCAACGACCCGGAATCCTGCGATTATACATACTTTCGGAAAGGTCGGACGCACTCGGCAAAGCCGCCGGACGCACCGGTCGGACTCTGTTCCCGTTTTTATCGCCCCCGCAGAAGACAGGGAGCCTCCGGCATAAAAAAAACGAACTCATTTGTTTTATTCTGTTCTCATTTTCACTACCTTTGTAATAATTTTTATCCACCCTTTATAAAATAGGTAAAAACTTTTGCGGCATGGCAGCATATTTTAACATTTTTTTGATCGTCATGGCCCTGCTGGCCTTGGCGGTTTACATCGCACTCCACTATTTCGAGGCCGGATACGGCTATCTCTTCAACCGTAAATACGGCTTTCCGATCCCGAACCGGATCGGCTGGGTGCTGATGGAATGTCCGGTATTCATCGCCATGACCGTTCTCTGGCTCCTCTCCGACCGCACGTGGGAGGCGGCGCCGCTGGCCCTGCTGATCCTGTTCCAGGGACACTACCTGCAACGGGCGTTCATCTTTCCGCTACTGATCCGGGGCAATTCGAAAATGCCGGCCGGCATCGTGGGAATGGGCATGCTCTTCAATACGCTCAACGCCCTGATGCAAGGCGGCTGGATCTTCTATATCTCCCCTGCCGACTATTACGACGGCTGGTTTTCCAAACCCTATTTTTACATCGGAGCCGCACTCTTCGTCGCAGGCATGGTCATCAACCTCCACTCCGACTACATCATCCGCCATCTGCGCAAGCCGGGCGATACACGCCATTACATTCCCCGGGGCGGTATGTTCCGCTACGTTTCGTCGGCCAACTATTTCGGAGAGCTGACCGAATGGGTGGGCTTCGCCATCGCTTCGTGGTCATGGGCCGGGGCAGTATTCGCCTGGTGGACCTTCGCCAACCTCGCCCCCCGCGCAGCTTCGCTTTACAAACGATACGAAAAAGAGTTCGGGCAGGAATTCACCTCCCTGCACCGAAAGAGGATCATACCTTTCATCTATTAAGTTTTCAATTATGAGTAATTTGCAGGATTCCGTACTCTTCACGCCCTATCGTCTGGGGCAGGTTACGCTCCGCAACCGCACCATCCGTTCGGCAGCCTTCGAATCGATGGGCAAAGACTTCAGCCCCACGCAGCAGCTCAAGGACTACCACGTCGCCGTAGCCCGCGGCGGCGTGGGCATGACCACGCTGGCCTATGCGGCGGTCTGCCGCAGCGGGCTTTCGTTCGACAAGCAGCTGTGGCTGCGGCCCGAAATCGTGCCGGGGTTGCGCGACATCACCGACGCCGTGCACCGCGAAGGCGCGGCGGCGGGAATTCAGATCGGCCACTGCGGCAACATGACCCACTACTCGACCGCCGGACAGATTCCCATCGGGGCTTCGAGCGGATTCAACCTCTACGCCTACACCCCCGTCCGCAAAATGCGCCGGGATGAAATAATGCAGGTTTCCAAAGACTTCGGCAAGGCCGTGCGAACAGCTCATGCCGCCGGTTTCGACTGCGTCGAGGTGCACGCCGGGCACGGCTACCTCATCTCGCAGTTCCTCTCGCCCTACACCAACCACCGCCGCGACGAATACGGCGGCTCGCTCGACAACCGGATGCGCTTCATGCGCATGTGCCTCGAGGAGGTGATGAACGCAGCCGATGCGACGGGCACCTCGGTACTCGTCAAGCACAACATGTACGACGGATTCAAGGGCGGCATCGAGATCCCGGAAAGCATCGAGATCGCCCGCGAGATCGAGCGCTGGAAGGTCAATGGCATCGTTCTCTCGGGCGGTTTCGTAAGCAAGGCGCCGATGGCCGTGATGCGGGGTCTGATTCCGATCTACACCATGAGCTATTACTCGCCCCTCTGGTTGCGGGCCTTCATCCGCTACTGCGGCCCCTTCATGATCCGGCAGTTCCCCTTCTCGGAGTGCTACTTCCTGGAGGATGCCAAAAAATTCCGCGAAGCGCTGCAACTGCCGCTAATTTACGTGGGAGGTCTGGTGAGCCGCGAAGGAATCGAGCGAGCTCTGGACAGCGGGTTCGAACTGGTGCAGATGGCTCGGGCGCTCGTGAACGACCCGGCTTTCGTGAACAAGCTGCGCGAAGGCGACGCGGCGACCCGCAGCGAGTGCGACCACCGCAACTACTGCATCGCCCGCATGTATTCGGTCGATATGAAATGCTGCAAACATTGCGGCGACCTGCCCCGAAAAATCCGGGAGGAACTGGCAAAACTACCGTAATGACACGCAAGGGAACGATCGAAAAAGGGAGCCGGACCGCTCTGGTGACGGGTGCCGGCAGCGGCATCGGGCGCTGCATGGCCAGGCGGCTGGCCGAACTCGGATACCGGCTGATCCTCGCAGGACTCGATCCGGCGAAACTGGAAGCCGCAGCCGAAGAACTCCACGAACAATACGGATTGGCGGTAGAGGTCATCCCGATCGACCTGGCACGACCCGAAGCCGCACACGAACTTTTCGAGCGGGTACAGGCTCTCGGCCGTGAAGTCGATGTCCTGGTCAATAACGCCGGAGCTTTCTCGTTCCGCGACATTCTGCAAACACCCGTCGAACGGATCGAAAAAATCCTCTGCCTCCATGCCCTGACCACGACCCTGACCTGTCGGCTGTTCGGCGCCGAAATGTCCCGCCGGGGCTGTGGAGGACATATCCTCAACATGGCCTCCTACTCGCTCTGGATGCCCTGGCCGGGACTAGCCCTGTACAGCGCGAGCAAATCCTACCTGCGGAGCTTTTCGGTGGCTTTCGCCAAGGAGGTGCGCGAACAGAACATCCGTGTCACGGCCGTCTGCCCGGCAGGTGTGGCCACCGACCTCTACGGACTGCCGCCCCGCTGGCAGCGCATCGGACTGCGGCTAGGTGTGCTCATCACGCCGGACAGTTGTGCCCGGCGAGCCTTGAAAGCCCTCTGGCGAGGACGCCGTTGCTGCGTGCCCGGCTGGTGGAACCGGCTTTTCATACCCTTCTGCCGTCTGATGCCAATGTGCGTACTCCGGGTTGCCCGCAAGTACACGATGAAGCTTCAACGCTAAAACACAGAACCCGATAAAAAAGAAGATAGACGGCCATGAAAAAATGGATCAAGATTCTGCTCGTCACCCTCGGCATCCTCGCAGTACTCGTCGTCACGACGATTCTGCGGTTGCCTCCCATCGCAAAAAACTACCTTGAAAAACACAGCAAGGAACTCGTCGGCCGGCAAATAACCATCGAGAAACTGCGGTTCAACGTACTCAACGGCAAACTCCGAATCGACCAGATCGCCATGCTCGAACCGGACGACTCGACGACATTCGCATCGCTGGGAAATTTCTATACTCGAATACACCTGCTGCCCCTGCTGCGCAACCGCGTACACATCGACGCCGTGCTGATCGACAGACCTTATCTGAAGGTCTATCAGGACGGTACCAGCTTCAATTTCGACGACCTGCTGACCCGGTTCCTGCCCCCTGCGGACACGGTCGAAAAGGCCCCGTCGAAACCCTGGACAGTCGATATCGACGACATCAAGATACACAACGGCGAGCTGACTTACAAGGACATGCAGCGTAACGTCACGTGGGGCTTCAACGAGCTCGACATCGACGTACCGGGACTGCACCTATCCGGACACGAACGGACGGACATGGGCATCGTGTTCAACTTCTCGCGGGGCGGTTCGCTCCGCACCTCGCTGGAATATGACCAGGCGACGGCCGACTACGACCTCAGTCTGCTGCTTTCGAACCTCTCGCTGGCAGGCACAGCGGCCTATTTCAATCAGGTGATCGACATCGGCTCGGTAGAGGGCCTCGTCACACTCGACCTGCATGTGAAAGGCAACGCCAACCACCTGCTCGACCTGCGCACGTACGGCATAGCGGCCGCATCGGGGCTGAAACTGCGCGACAGCCGCAACAACCGGATCATCGACGTCGATACGCTCAATTTCGACCTGCGGGACGGCAATCTGGGCACGATGCAGTACGATATTCGCCGAATCTATGCCGCCGGCATCCGCACCCAGTTCGAAATCTACCGGGGCGGCGGCAACAACCTGCTCGCTCTGATCAAAGCTCCCGAAGAGCGTCCGACGGAAACGGAAGCGACCATCGACGGTGAAACAACCGTAACCATCGAACGCGAAGAACCGGCCACGACGCAGCTCAATTTCACCGTCGGCGAACTGCTTCTGGACAAGGGAGAGATCGCCTTCACGGACAACACGTTCGAAAAACCGTTCCGATACCTCATTTCGGACATCCGGCTGTCGAGCCGCGACATCGATTTCAGCAAACAGAACGAACTGACGCTCGACGCCAAATTGCAACGCACGGGATCGGGCCATATCCGTTGGAAAGGCTCGCTCCAGAACCTCGACAACCACAACCTCATGGTCGCTCTGTCGAACATCAACCTCAAGGATTTCACCCCCTACTGCGAACATTTCACGGCCTACCCCCTTACGGGCGGCAACCTCACGTTCCGCAGCCAGAACATCATCGCCAACCGTTTTCTCAACGGCACGAACCACCTCGACATATTCCAATGCGAGGTCGACAAGAAACGCAAGGACCTGGAGCCTGAATTCAAGATTCCGCTCAAGCTGGGACTTTACATTCTCAAAGACCGCAAAGGACACGTCAAGATCGACCTGCCCGTGAAAGGCAACCTCGACTCCCCGGAATTCTCCTACCGCAAGATCGTGATGAAGGCGCTGGGCAACGTCCTGCTGAAAGTCGTGACGGCACCCTTCTCGTTTCTGACGGGCGGAGGCGACAACCTCGACCATATCGCGGTCGATCCGCTGCAATTCTCCCTCAACACGGATCAATACGCCACGCTGGATAAGGTGGCCGACATACTGCGCGACAAGCCCGATATGCAGATCGGCCTCACGCAGCGGATCAACCGCAGCAAGGCCATCGGGCGACTGGCAGAACTGAATCTCAAAATGGCCTGCTACAACTCGACCCTTCCGGCAGGCGAGCGACTGTCGATGATCGACTTCGAACGGATCCAGGCGACCAAACTCAAATCGGACGAGGTGATGCGCTTCGCAGACTCACTGCTCGCCCTGCGCGGCATCGACGGCAGCAAACTCTCCGGCAGCCGGAAAGCCCTCACGCTTTACGGAGACCAGGCCGTCGGACAGCTCGAAAAAATTCTCGTCCGCCGCGACAGCGCGATCGTCGAATACCTGACCCGATCGCAGGGAATACCCGTCACCGCGATCTCGGTACGGACGATTCCGGCACAGGAACTCGGCGATTACTCGGGAAAAGATATTTATGCCATCCAGCTCGGTATGGAGGAAGAGAGCATCGACGTAACGGACGGCAATACGGCGGGCGATACGGAAACAACGGATACATCGGCTTCCGCGACGGCGAAAGTCCTCGCGACTGTACCGGAACAGGCGGCGGTACAACTCACGCAAACCGGAACTGCGAAGGAAGCGACAAATCCCGAACCTTCCGCTCCGACGGCAACAGCGACGCAGTCCACCCAGGCCGAGACTACGATCACCGAATCCGAGGCCGGAATTACAACGATAAAAACCCCGACAGCACATCCGGAAGAGCTGCAAACGAACGAATAACCGAAAATAGACCGAACAAACAAACGACGTAACGGGCACGTCGGACGGACAAACCACGACAGCGGGACAACGGTGCGTAAGAACAAGGCCGCCACCGAAAAGCTCCTGCAACCGGGAAAAATCCGTCGGAAATTTCAACGAAGAACACCACTGAAACCCGAAGCCGGGTCCTGCCCGGTGCATTCGGCCGGATAATTGCCGACAGGCCATAACGACACTACGAAACAGACCGACATGCTGCAAGGAATCGAAAATATCGTATTCGATCTCGGGGGCGTGATGATCGACCTCGACAGAGCACGCTGCGTGGAGGAATTCCACAAGATCGGATTCACCGAAATCGACGATTTGATCGACTCGTACCATCCGAAAGGATTTCTCGGACGGTTGGAACGGGGCGACGTGACGAACGACGACTTCTACGACTACGTGCGTCGGAGTGCAGGACGCGACATCGCGGACGATGAAATCCGCCGGGCCTTCACCTCCTTTCTGGCCGGCATCCCCCGTTACAAGTTGCAAATGGTGCGCACGCAGCGGGAACGGGGATTCCGGACCTATGCCCTCTCCAACATCAACGACGTGGTTTTTCCTTTCGTACGGGACGTTCTCTTCACCCAGGAAGGTTTGCAACTGGACGACTATTTCGAGAAAGCCTATCTTTCATACGAAATGCACGCATTGAAACCCTCCCCGGAAATTTACCGCAAAATGATCGAAGAGAGCGGTATGCGACCCGAAGCTACGCTCTTCATCGACGACAACGCGGAAAATCTTCACACGGCGCAGGAACTGGGATTCCACGTATATATGCCCCGGCCCCGCGAAGATTTCAGGTTTCTGTTCGACGACGGCCCGAACAGATGATGCCAGAAACGGAAAACCGTCATCCGAAACGAACGGCACATCGCAGCGATACGGGAGGACATCCGAAATAATTCGAAACCGACTGCAAGCGGCTCGCTCGCAATAACAAAACGTCCCGGGACAACGGACGGTACGTCGTGGCAAACGCGACCGGATATTCGAAATCCGGCCTGAAAAGGTCCCGAAACGGAAGTCGGGAAAAAGGAATCTCTCTTCGAAAAGATAATTTTAGCCGGAAAAGTTTGTTATAAACAAAAAAGACCTTATATTTGCACTCCGAAATCGCACTGATTTCCGCAATCGGCGGGACACACCTCGCAAGAGGTCCCCGGATTGGGAACGGGGTGTAGCGCAGTCCGGTTAGCGCACCTGCTTTGGGAGCAGGGGGTCGTGGG
>OIVP01000447.1_pt1 | contig 12445 bp, 14 predicted proteins | sample 1587231 | NCBI WGS metagenome assembly OIVP01 (sample SAMN02675049, study PRJEB24791) | human gut metagenome, SKBSTL061 | isolation source: stool | host: Homo sapiens | place: USA | reverse complement strand
GCGCAGGAGTTGTGCCCCTCGCCGGTGTTGCAGCTTAAAATCAAGACTTTCATGAAAAGCTCCGATCCTTTACTGTTGTTCTTTTTGGTTGCGTCTGCTCCGGCGCTGCTGCGCGGCGAGAAGCTTTTGCAGCCGCGGCCGGTTGTAGCGCTGGATGATGAGAAACGGCAGGTTGCCGAATAAGATATAGATGGCGGTGACGACCGCGCCGCCCGTCCCGGGCCAGAGGCGCAGCGCGTAAAAGCCGAGCAGAATGAGCACAAAGTGCGTGAACTCAGCGACGCAGGTCTCTTCGATCATGCGCGGAAGCTGCGCGCGAAAGTCCGTGCCCAGCTTTTTGGCGGGGATGAGCTTGGGGACGATCTTGCTCATGTCGGGCACCTTGTCCTGCCACTCGTGCACGCGCAGAAAGCGGAAGAGCTTTGCTTCCCAGCTCGCGCAGCGGTAGGGGAATTTGTCGCCGTGGAACCAGGATTTTGGCAGCAGCCGCCCGATGAAAAACGACACGACGGCTAAAATTCCGTAATAAACGCAGCAGCGCAGAAAGCCCATCGTCACCTCTCCTTATCCCGTGATAAAAGCCCGACACAGGGGTACTGCGCCGGGGAAAAGCAGCCTCTGCGGCTGTTAAGATTTAATATAGCATAGAGTTTCGAACAAATGGTGAAGAGAATCTCAATTTTTGTTGAAAAATGGTGGTCATTTTTCCGTCGGAAGGCACACGGCGAAGCGGCAGCCGCCGTTCACCGGGTCTTCGACCCAAACCTCGCCGCCGTGGATGGCGATAATCTTGCGCACAAGCGCAAGGCCGAGGCCGTTGCCCTCGGATTCGTGCGAGCTGTCCCCCTGATAGAATTTGTTAAAAATGCGGGACTTATCCTCGTCGGGGATGCTTTTGCCCTCGTTGTCGATGGTGAAGAGCACGCTGCCGTTTTCCTCAATGAGACGCATGCGGATCAGGCCGCCGCGCGGGCCGAACTTGACGGCGTTGTCGATGAGATTCGTCCACACGTGCTGGAGTAGTCCTTCGTAGCCTGTGAAATCGACGGAGTCGAGGTCGACGTCGAAGTCGACGTCCTTTTCCGTCCACTTGCGCTCAAGGGCCAGAATGCACTGCCTTACCTGCTCGTCGAGGCGGAAGCGCGAGCGCTGGGGGTGGATGGACTGGCTGTCGAGCTTAGAAAGCAGCAGAATGTTGCCCGCGAGGGCGGAAAGCCTGCGCGTATTGAAGAGAATCTTGTCGATGTACTCCGCCTGCTCCTCGGGGGATTGCTGGTGCTCCTGCAAAAGCGAGGCGTAGCCCTCAATCGCGCTGATGGGCGTTTTGAACTCGTGGGAGAAGTTGTTGATAAAATCCTTCCGCAGGATCTCAGTGCCGCCCAACTCCTCCGCTGCCTTGTTGAAGCTCTGCTCAAACTCGACCATCTCCCGGGGCACATAGCCGTGTTCCGCGTGATTTACACGCACGGTAAAGTCCCCATTTGCCAATTTTTTCATAGCCTCAATGTTCCGCTGCAATGGGTGGATAAAAACCATCCGTATCATCACCACCATGCTCACAGCTATCAGGATGCAGACGGTATAGACAAAGGCCAGTGCACCACCGAGCTCGACCTGTCCATCGTGATAGAGAAATCCCTCGTCCACACCGGCCAGGACCAGCACGGTGCAGACGGCCAGCAGCAGAAAGACCATGAAAAAGAGGTTCAGGATCAGAAGCATGGTCAGGTTCAAGGTCTCCATGCCGCTGCGCAGACGGTTGAATGCGTTTTTCATTGGGTCACACTTTCTTCACGGCCCGGTAGCCAAGGCCACGGACGGTCTGGATCTCGAACTCCGGCCAATCATAAAAACGGTTGCGCAGACGGTTGATGTGGACATTCACGGTCTTGTCGTCGCTCTCGCTGTCGATGCCCCAGATCTCGTCCAGCAATTCCATCCGGGTAAAGGTGCGTTCCGGGTAGGCCAGCAGCTTGTACAGCAGTTCAAACTCCTTGGGCGGCAGGGTCTGCACCTCCATCCCCCGCCGCACGGTGCGGCTGTCCATATCCACCACCACATCCCCCACCGTGATCTTATGCTCATCCACGATGCGTGCCCGGCGGAGCAGGGCCTTGATGCGGAGCAGCAGCTCGGTCTTATCCGGCGGTTTGGTCATGTAGTCATCCGTGCCCACCAGAAAACCGGTGTGCTTGTCCTCGGGCAGGGCCTTGGCCGTCAGCATCAGGATGGGCATCATGCTGCCGCCGTCCCGGATGGCCTGGGTCAGGGCAAAGCCATCCATTTTAGGCATCATCACATCGCACAGCAGCAGGTCAATGTGCTGGTGGTCGATGATGTCCAGCGCCGCTTCGCCGTTGAAGGCCGGGATCGCTTCATAGCCGTTGATCTTTAAAATGGCGCAGAGCAGCTTGTTGGTGCTCACGTCATCTTCCGCAACCAGAATTTTCAGCATGGCGTTCTCCTCACTTTCTATGGTATGGCTCTATTATACACCCAAAGATAAACAAAAGATAAACAGAAATATTCACCTTGCGTTTACCTTGGTCGGGTATCCTTTAGCCATCGCAAGGGAGCACGGAGCTCCACAACAGAACAAACAACAAACATTCAAACATAAAACGGAGGATACTTACCATGATGAACCGCAAGAACATGACCGCTTCCACCCTGGACGAGACTGCGCTGGATACTTACTACACCCTGACTGAGGGCGGTGCAAACTACGGCATCGGTCTGGCACTCGCTGCCACTCTGAACAGCCTCAAAAACCGGAACACCTCTTCTCCCGTCCGTATCGACGAGGACACGATGGATGCCTATCTGGCTGTCTCTGAGGGGTTCGACAGCATGGGTCTGGGTCTGGCCGCAATGCTGTAAACCGTATCGTACACTTTGAGAGAAAAGCGGGAGGAAATGAATATGAACATCAACACCACTTATCTGCTGACCGGCGCGGCCGGTTTTCTGGGCATCAACATCTGCACGCAGCTGATCGAACGGGGGGAGCACATCCGGGCCTTCGTCCTCAAGGGGGATCCTGCCCGCAAGTATCTGCCCGCTGAGGTCGAGGTTTTTGAGGGCGATCTGTGCAGCGCCGAGGACTGCGAAGCCTTCTTCAACATCCCCGAGGGCAGCCAGAGCGTCTGCATCCACTGTGCCAGCATGGTCACCATCGACCCGGAATACAGCGAGAAGCTGATCGCCGTCAATGTGGGCGGCACCGAGAATATGCTGGCCGCCGCCAAGCACCACCCGGAGTGCAGAAAGTTCGTGTACGTTTCCTCCACCGGTGCTATTCCTGAGCTGCCCGCTGGGCAGCCCATCCGGGAAGTGAATCAGTTCGTCCCCTATGAAGAGGAAAAGGTGGTAGGCTGGTACAGCCGCAGCAAGGCCATGGCCACCCAGAAGGTACTGGATGCCGCCCACGCGGGCCTGAACGCCTGCGTTGTCCACCCCAGCGGCATCATCGGCCCCAACGACCCGGCCATCGGCCAGACCACCCGCACCCTGACCCAGATCCTGAACGGCGAAATGCCCATCGGCATGGCGGGCAGCTTCAATATGGTGGATGTCCGGGATCTGGCAGCAGGCACCATTGCCGCCGCCGACAAGGGCCGCAAGGGTGAATGCTACATCCTGAGCAATGATGAAGTCACCCTGAAGGAAATGTGCCGGATGCTTAAAGAGGATACCGGCTGCAAGGGCTGCAAGTTCTACCTTCCCCTTTCCTTCGCCCACCTTGCCGCAAAACAGATGGAAAAGTCGGCCGCAAAAAAGGGCACAAAGCCCGTGCTGACCGAATTTGCGGTCTACAACCTGGAGCGCAATAACACCTTTGACTGCTCCAAGGCCAAGAACGAGCTGGGCTTTACACCCCGTCCCTACGCCGAAACACTCCACGACACCGCCGCCTGGCTCAAGGCCACCGGCAAGATCCACTGAGGAGGTACACCATGAAACCTGTCTGTGTCATTACCGGCGGCGGCAGCGGCATGGGCCGCGCCACGGCCAAGCTGGTCTGTGAAGCCGGATATCATGTGATTTTGGTAGGCCGCACTGCCGCAAAACTGGAAAGCGCCGTGGCCGAGCTGACCGAAGCCGGACACGAAGCCGAAGCCTTTGCCTGTGACCTCTCTGACCGTTCCAGCTGCGAAAAGCTGGCACGGCACGCCGTGGAATGTGGGCAGGTGAAAGCCCTGCTCCACATTGCTGGCATGAGTCCCCACATGGGCAGCCCGGAAGCCATCCTGCGCGCCAACGCGCTGGGCACAGTCAACATCAATGATGCCTTTTACCCGCTCATGGCCCCGGGCGGCTGTGTCATCGATACTTCCAGCATGAGTGCCTATCTGGCCCCCTCCTTCATCATGCCAAAGCGGGTCTATCCCCTCGCCCGTACCGACCGGGAAAAATTTTTGAAAAAGATGATGACCCGCATCAACCTGATGCCCAAAAACTCCCGCACCGGTGTGGCCTATTCCATCAGCAAGCATTTCGTCATCTGGTTTGCCAAAACCGATGCCGCCCGCTTTGGTGCCAAAGGGGTGCGCTGCCTCAGTGTGACCCCCGGCAACTTTGATACTCCCATGGGCCAGTTGGAAAGCGCCGAAGCCCAGACCTTTACCGCCCATTCCGCCCTCAAGCGGAACGGCAGACCAGAAGAGATCGCCGCGCTGTATGCCCTGCTGCTGGACGAACGGCTCGGTTATCTCACCGGCACGGACATCGTCATGGACGGCGGTGTCATTGCCAGTGGGGTCAGTGGCCTTTCCCGCTGACCGATATATCCCCCCATTCTCTCCATTCAGCACAAAACCGGCTTTCCTGCTGCCACGGGAAAGCCGGTTTTGTCATTTTCAGTTGTTACTGCGCCTGATATGTCTCAATGCTGACGCTGTTGATGGTGATCGTTTCCGTGGGCTTCTGGTTCTCATCCACGGCGACCTGAGCGATGGTGTCCACCACGTCCATCCCCTCGTACACCTGGCCCAACACGGTATCGGTGTAGTCGAGGTAGGGCGCGCCGCCGGCGGTCTGGTAGGACGAAACGACCTCAGCGCGGTAGCCTGCACTGTTCATCTGGTCGGTGAGTTCCTGGGTGATGGAATCCCCGCCGGGCAGAGTGGACATGATATAAAAGACGCTGGCGCACTTGCCGGAGGAGTCCGCCGCCATGCAGAGGGCACCGGAATAATGGTGGAGCTTGTCGGTGGCCTCAGCCGGGTAGCGGCTGCCGTTCCAGATGGTGGTGCCCTTGCCGTCAGCACCCTGACCGGCTTCCACCACAAAGTCCTGCTCCACACGGGTCACAGTCAGGCCGTTATAGTAGCCCGCCTGCACCAGACCCACAAAGTTATCGTATGCCTGCGGGGCCTGCTCCGGGAAGAGCACCGCCCGGAACACGCCCGCCGTGGTATCGAACACCGCCACGGGTTCCCCCGCTGCCGGGTGGGTGAACTGCAGCTCGGCCGATTCCACCGCCGGGCGGGTGATGGTCTTTGTTCCGGCTCCGCTGCTGCCGCCGATGTTTTTCACAAGGCTGCAGCCGGACAGTGCAAAACTCACGGCCAGCAGCAGCGCCGCCAGCCGGACACGGGTCTTATTCATAAACAGATCCCTCCGTTCATATTCTGATAGCAGTTCCCCCGCACGCGGGAGATACACAGAATTCAGTATAGCATATTTCTGCCCGGGAAGCGAGAGGGAAATGCGTGAAAATTTGTCGTGCATTTTCTGTGTGAAAAACATCTTGACGAGCAGGCAAAAAAACGCTACACTATAAGCACAGCAAGGGACGGCGGGAACGCAGCAGATCCCGGGCTGTGTGCGTAATTTTATTTGAGTACCATCCCTTTGATTGGGTTTGGATAGACAGGAGAACGTATCTTATGGCAGAAGAGATCAAGAACCCGAACACCGAAGAGGAATATCAGCCCGATCTGATGACTCTTGAGGATGAGGACGGCAATGAGGTCACGTTTGAAGTGATCGATGCACTGGACCATAAGGGCGTGCATTACCTTGCAGTTGTCGAATACGCAGAGGATGAGGAGGATGTCAACGAGGACGCACAGCTGGTCATCCTGAGCGTGGGCGAGGACAGCGAAGGCGAATATCTGGACGTTGTGGAGGATGACGAGACTCTGATGGAAGTCAGCAAGCTGTTCGAGCAGCGTCTGAGCGAGGACTACGATATCGAGTAAGTCCTTTGACGGATTGACCCGTGCAAGACTTCCTGCCCGGCTCGATTTGTTGCGGTTTGTATGATCCTACTAATCATTCAACGGGAGCCCGGAGTTCTCCGGTGGATTGCAGACCTCCCCGCCATGGGTCGACCATGGAGGTTCGATGAGGAAGCGTGAATCCGGCGACAGGGCACCCACCTGTCCGTAAGGGTAGGTTTGATTGCCGCAGACGACCGGGCGGGATCTTTTTATAGCATTGCATCCACCGCTGGCCTGCCACAAGGCCAGTGTGTGGATTTTTTTATAGGATGACCTCTCAGGCGCTGATGCCCCCGCTCCCCTATTAGGAGAGGCGGCATTGCGCAGCAATGACGGAGAGGTTTTGGTGATGATGGAAAGGATGTGCATTGCGGTATGAAAAGCGAACATCTTGTGGGGACGAGCATCCCCCGTTTCACCTACGACACCCCCACGGTGCCGGGCAATGATTTTTACGCCCTGTGCGAGGGGGAGCATCCGCTGTGCATGATCTTCCTGCCCGGGTTCGACCACCCTGTCAGCCGCGAATATATCACCCGCTACCTGAAAACGCTGCCCCAGCTCAAGGGGGCACGGCTTGTCTGTGTGGTGCGTTCCTCGGCGCAGGCGGTGGCTAAGGCCACCCACGGCTCAGATTTCCCCTTTCCTGTCATCTGCGACGGCCCCGGCGTGCTGTACGGCTACCTGGGCGTAGAGCAGACCCGCGGCCTGCTGAGCTGGAGCTTTGCGGCCCAGAAGATCTACAAGGCCGCCAGAGATGCCGGTTACCACTACGACACCAAAGCCCCCCAGCTGCTGCCGCTGACGCTGGTGGTGGGCCATCTGGGCAAGATCCTGTTCACCCACTCGGGCCGCAGCCAGACTGACCTGCCCGAGGACTGCGCCGCCATCAGCGAGATCGTGGGGGCTGTGGAAAAGGCCACCGCCCCCACCGACAGCCCCGCAGACCCCCACTGCTCGGACGAGACCCTCACCCTGCCCGATCTGGTGGGGTGGGATAACTGAATGATCCACAAAAACGGCTGCTGCACATTTTCCGTGCAGCAGCCGTTTTTCATTCTTCCGTTTCCTCTGCAAACAGCCCCGGGATGCCGCAGACAGCGGCCACGCCCACCACCGTAAACACGATGCGCGACCAGATGGAACTGCTGCCGCCCAGCAGCCAGCCCACAAAGTCAAACTGGAACAGGCCCACAAGCCCCCAGTTGATGCCGCCAATGATCATCAGGATCAGGCATACTTTATAAAAGGTCTGCACAAAAAGACCTCCTTTCCTTTGGGCAGTTTTCCCCATTGGAAAGGAGGTTATGCATGTTACAGCATCCACTTCGGGCTGATGACCCGCGCGCCGCCCCGATCGGGCCGGGCCACATACACCTGCGGCCACTGCGCCCTGACAGCCTCGGCAGCGCTTCGGGCAGCTTCTTCGCTCTCAAAGATGCCAAACACAGCCGCGCCGCTGCCGGTCATCAGGGCAGTGACAGCGCCGTTCTCTTTCAGCGCGGTCTTGATGGCCTCGTTGTCTCTGGCACCGCTGCATTCCTCCAGCGCGTTGCCTGCGGCGGCACACACACCTGCCAAATCCTCGGCGCGGATCGCCTTTTCCTGGGCTTCGCAGTCGGGGTGGGTGCTGCTGCCCACTTTGTCATAAGCGGCAAAGGCCTCCGGGGTGGAAACGCCGTAATCGGGCATGACCACCGTGAACCAGCAGTCCGGGCAGGGCGGCAGGGCTTTCATCACATCGCCCACGCCCTGCACCCGGCAGGTGCCGCCCATCAGGGCAAAGGGCACGTCCGCACCAATGCCCGCGCCCAGCGCACACAGCTCGCTCATGGAAAGCTTTGCGCCGTACAGGGCTTTCAGTCCCACCAGCACAGCGGCGGCGTCCGCGCTGCCGCCGGCCATACCAGCCCGCACCGGGGTGTTTTTGTGGATGATGATATCCACTCCCGCCAGCAGCCCGGTGTAGTGAAAAAACGCCAGCGCTGCCTTGATGGCGGTGTTTTTATCGTTGGGCTGCACAGGGCTGCCCGGCAGCTGCAGGCTGAGCCCGGCGCTGCGGCGCAGCACCACACGCTCGTACAGGGTGATGGCCTGCATCGTCATATCCAGGTTATGGTAGCCGTTGGGCAGCAGGCCCACCACATCCAGCGCCAGATTCAGTTTGGCCGGGGCCAGAACGGTCACGCAGTTCAGTTTTGCCATCGTTCTTCCTCCTCACTGCTCTCCGCTGTTGATGCCGTTTTCTTTCAGGAACTCCCGGATGCGCTTCATGGCCTCGGTCAGGTGCTCCACGCTGTAAGCATAGGAAACACGGCAGTAGCCCTCGCCGGATGCGCCAAAGGCATCGCCGGGCACCAGCGCAACATGCTTCTGCTCCAGCAGCTTTGTGCAGAACTCCTGGCTGGTCATACCGGTGCTCTTGATGCAGGGGAAGGCGTAGAACGCACCCCGCGGCTCAAAGCAGGTCAGGCCCATAGAGTTAAAGCCGTGCACCACCAGGCGGCGGCGCATGTTGTACTCGTCCCGCATCTTGTCGATCTCACCGTCGCACTCCCGCAGGGCGGTGATGGCCGCATACTGGCTGGTGGTGGGGGCGCTCATAATGGCGCTCTGGTGGATCTTGGTCATAATTTTGATGATGGGAGCCGGGCCGCAGGCATAGCCCAAGCGCCAGCCGGTCATGGCATAGGTCTTGGAAAAACCATTCACCACAATGGTCCGCTCGGCCATGCCGGGCAGGGTGGCAATGGAGACATGGGGCCGCAGGCCGTAGTTCAGCTCGGCGTAGATCTCATCCGACAGCACCATGATGTTGGTGCCGCGCAGGACTTCCGCGATGGCCTCCAGGTCTTCCCGCTCCATCACCGCGCCGGTAGGGTTGTTGGGGAAGGGCATGATGAGGAGCTTGGTCTTCGGGGTAATAGCGGCTTTCAGGGCGTCGGCCCGGAGGCGGAACTCATCCTCCTGGCGGCAGGGCACATGCACCGGCACACCGCCGGACAGGGTGGTGATGGGCTCATAGCAGACAAAGCAGGGCTCCGGGATAATCACCTCATCCCCGGGCTGCACGATGGCGCGGATGCACATATCAATAGCTTCGCTGCCGCCCACGGTCACCAGCACCTCCCGCAGGGGGTCGTAGTGCAGGTGCATCCGGCGCTCCAGATATCTGCAAATCTCCGCCCGCAGCTCTTTCAGGCCTGCGTTGGCGGTGTAGCGGGTGCGGCCATGCTCCAGGCTCTCGATGCCTGCTTCCCGCACAGCCCACGGTGTTTTGAAATCCGGCTCGCCCACGCCCAGACTGATGCACTCGGGCATATCAGCGGCCAGATCGAAGAATTTGCGGATGCCGGAGGGGCGCATCTCCCGTGCGGCAGGCGCGATCAGTTTATCGTAATCCATCACAGAACCGTGCACTCTCTTTCATCGATCTCTTCGTCCTGATACAGGCGGCCCTCTTTTTTATAGGTGCGCAGGACAAAATGGGTGGCAGTGGACAGCACATCGTCCAGCGGGCTCAGGCGCTTTGCCACGAACAGGGCGATCTCCTGGAAGGTCTGGCCCTTGATGACCAGCTGCAGGTCATAGCCGCCGCTCATCAGCAGCACGCTCTCCACCTCGTCAAAGGCGGCAATGGTGGCTGCGATCTCATCAAAGCCGCGGCTCTTCTTGGGGCTGACATTCAGCTCGATGACGGCTTCCACCCGGTTCACCCCGGCCTTTTCCCAGTCCACAAGGGTCTTGTAGCCCTTGATGATGCCCTGCGCCCGGGCCAGGTCGATCATAGCCGCCACCTCGGCGGGGGATTTGTTCAGCATGGTGGCAATGTCCTCCACGGGCAGCCGGGCGTTGTTTTCCAGAATCTTCAAAAGCTGTTCCATTGTCATATACTCCTTATCAACCCTCTACACGGAAATCCACGGGAAATTATGTATAAGTATAGCACACGCCCCGGCAGATTGCACTTGATTTTTATATAGAATGTCTTTTACCCCTGTATTCTGCTCTTTTTTACAAAAAGTGTGTTCAAAATTTGCTAAATCTGCTATACTGGAAGGGTAAGCGTGTGCCGGGTCTTTGGCGGCACCAATCACTATAAGGAAAACGAGGGTGGAAACCATGAAAGCTTTCATTACCGTCATTGGACACGATACCGTGGGCGTTGTTGCCAAAGTGGCCGCCCTTTGCTGCGAGCTGAACATCAACATTGAGGATGTGACCCAGAGCGTTCTGCAGGGCATGTTTGCCATGATCATGCTGGTGGACATCTCCAAGTGCAGCGTCAGCCATGAGGAGCTGCACACCCGCACCGATGCTCTGGCCAAGGAGATGGGGATGCAGATCAATCTGACCCGTCAGGAAGTTTTTGACGCGATGCATACCATCTGACAGACAAGACCTCTCAGACGCTTTGCGCCAGCTCCCTTAATAGAGGTGGCATTGCGAAGCAATGACGGAGAGGTTCAGAAAGGATACTCTTATGAGCATGATGAATACCGGCGACATCCTCGAGACCATCGAGATGTTCACGCAGGACAATCTGGACGTGCGCACGGTCACCATGGGCATCAGCCTGCTGGACTGCATTGATCCGGACCCGAAGAAGGCCTGCGAAAAAATCTACAATAAGATCACCACCAAGGCGGCCGATCTGGTGCCCGCCGTGGAGCATATCAGCGCCGAGTACGGCATTCCCATCATCAACAAGCGGATCAGCGTCACCCCCATTGCCATGCTGCTGGGTGCCTGCCCCGATGCAGACCCCGTGGACTTTGCCAAGGCACTGGATGCCGCAGGCAAAAAGGTGGGCGTGAACTTTGTGGGCGGCTACACCGCCCTTGTGCACAAAGGATTCTCGGCCGGTGACCGCCGCCTGATCGAGTCCATCCCCCGCGCACTGGCCGAGACCGACATCGTGTGCAGCTCGGTGAACATCGGTGCCACCAAGGCGGGCCTGAACATGGACGCCATCAAACTGATGGGCGAGGCCGTCAAGAAGGCCAGCGAGCTCACCGCCGACCGTCAGTGCATCGGCGCAGCAAAGCTCGTCGTCTTCTGCAACGCACCCGAGGACAACCCCTTCATGGCCGGTGCCTTCCACGGCGTGGGTGAGGCCGACACCGTCATCAACGTGGGCGTGTCCGGCCCCGGCGTGGTGTACCACGCCCTGCAGGGCTGCAAGGGCCAGCCCTTCGACGTGGTGGCCGAGACTATCAAAAAGACCGCCTTCCAGATCACCCGCATGGGCCAGATGGTGGCGTCCGAGGCCAGCGCCCGTCTGGGCGTGCCCTTCGGCATCGTGGACCTGTCCCTGGCCCCCACCCCGGCGGTGGGCGACAGTGTGGCCCGCATCCTGGAGGAGATGGGCCTGTCCGTCTGCGGGACCCACGGCACCACGGCGGCGCTGGCCCTGCTGAACGACGCCGTGAAGAAGGGCGGCGTCATGGCCAGCGGCCATGTGGGCGGCCTGTCCGGCGCCTTTATCCCCATCTCCGAGGACGAGGGCATGATCGCCGCGGCCTTGGACGGCACCCTGACCATCGACAAGCTGGAGGCCATGACCTGCGTGTGCTCTGTGGGTCTGGACATGATCGCCGTGCCCGGCAGTACCACGGCGGAGACGATCTCCGCCATCATCGCCGACGAGGCCGCCGTGGGCATGGTCAACAGCAAGACCACCGCCGTCCGCGTCATCCCGGCCATCGGCCGCAAGGCGGGCGAAGTGCTGGACTTCGGCGGCCTGCTGGGCTACGGCCCCATCATGCCGGTCAACCAGCGTGACCCCTCCGTCTTCATCAACCGCGGCGGCAGACTCCCCGCCCCGATGCAGTCGCTGAAGAATTAAAGAATAATTTTCTAAAAACAGGCCCATCCTCTGGATAAACTTTCCATGAGGGGGCCTGTTTTTTATGTTATCCCGCCGCGAAATGGGGGCGCTGTGCGCCTCGCTGCTGTTCTGTCTTCTGCTGTCGCTGGGGGCAGGCTGGGCGCAGAGCCAGCTTACCACCGCCGACCAGCTTGCCGCCGACACCCTGCGGCTCCACATCCGGGCCGACACCGACTCCGTGCGCGACCAGAGCGCGAAGCTGGCTGTCCGGGACGCCGTGCTGGCCCTCACCGACGAAGCCTGCCCGGCAGACAGCCGGGCCGATGCCCGGGCGTGGGCGGCGGAAAACCTCGTCCGCTTCGAGCTGACGGCCCGCCAGACACTGGCC
>OIVP01000444.1_pt1 | contig 12510 bp, 7 predicted proteins | sample 1587231 | NCBI WGS metagenome assembly OIVP01 (sample SAMN02675049, study PRJEB24791) | human gut metagenome, SKBSTL061 | isolation source: stool | host: Homo sapiens | place: USA | reverse complement strand
CTTTGTTATCGTGCTGCTGGGGAATATGCTGCTGAGCGTTTCGCCGGTGTGGTTCGTGCTGCTCTCGGCGCTGTCCGGCATCGTGCTGAAAAATCTTGAGGGGAAGGCGGCAAAATGACCTTGTATCTTCGCTTATACTGGGAATTTTTCAAAACGGGCCTGTTTGCCATCGGCGGCGGCATGGCGACGCTGCCGTTCCTTAAGGATATCGGGGCGACCACGGGCTGGTTTTCGCAGACGGACCTGATGAACATGCTGGCTGTGTCGGAATCGACGCCGGGTCCTGTCGGCATCAACATGGCGACCTATGTCGGCTACACGGTCGGCGGCGTGCCGGGCGCGATCGTCGCCACCATCGGCGAGGTGACGCCGTCGATCATCGTCATTTTGATCGTTGCGGCGATGCTCGCCAAATTCCGCGACAGCCAGTATGTCGCCAACGCGTTCTACGGCCTTCGTCCCGCCTCCACCGGCCTGATCGGCGCGGCCTGCGCGGGCGTGATGATTCAGGTGATCGCCGGGATCACGAGCGCGTCGCAGGCGGATTCCATCCTGATGAAATTCTCGTGGGACGGCGCGATCAGCTGGCGCGGCATCATCCTTGCGCTGGTGCTGCTCGTCTTCACGCGCTACATCAAAAAGACCAAGGACCTGCACCCGATCGTCTTTATCGGAGTCTCCGCGGTGATCGGTGTCGTGTTCCACTTCGCGGGAGTGTAAAAGATATTCAAAAAAGAGGGACGCAGCTTTCAGCTGCGTCCCTCTTTTTTGAGAAAGATGCGTTCCGCTTTGTGCCTTGCCGCCCGTAGGGCGACTGCGACACGTGCGGAGCGAGAAGTGTTTTTCCGGCGTACACGCCGCCGGAAAAACGGATTCCAATTTATTTCGCGTCTGCGGACGCCTGGGCGGCCGTTGGCGGCTCTGCCGCCTTACGGATGCCGCGTACCCCTTGCGGGTAAAACTCTGCGAGGCTTTTTTAACCGCTGCGTTAGTCGGCGGAGGCGATGTGGCTGGCGATGCGCTGCATGATCATGTCGAGGGCGACTAAGTTGTGGCCGCCTTCAAGCACAATGATATCGGCATACTTGCGGCTCGGCTCGACGAACTGCTCGTGCATGGGCTTGACGGTCGTAAATACTGCGTGATGACGCTCTCGAGCGTGCGGCCGCGGTCGCGCACGTCGCGCAGCGCGCGGCGCAGAATGCGCACGTCGGCGTCGGTCTCGACAAAAATTTTGATGTCAAGCATTTCGCGCAGCCGCGGGTCCTGAAAAATGAGGATGCCCTCGACGATGACGACCTTGCTCGGCCGGATGAGCTCGGTCTCATTCGTGCGCTGGTGGTCGGCGTAGGAGTAGACGGGGCAGCGGATGGCCTTGCCCGCCTTGAGCTCCTTAAGCTGCTCGACCATCAGATCGGTCTCGAAAGCGTCGGGGTGGTCGTAGTTCTGTTTGCAGCGCTCTTCAAAGGGCCTGTCCTGATATTTATAATAGCTGTCGTGGTGCACGACGCTGATATCGTCGCCGAAGTGCTGCTTCAGATGCTCGGTGAGCGTCGTTTTGCCCGAACCGGTGCCGCCTGCAATGCCAATGAAGATGGTGTTCATCGCCAGACCCTCCATGAATCGTTTGTTGTTAAGTCGATTATAGGAAGACTTTGGCGAAAAAGCAAGGCCGCGCGGCGGAATGCGGCAAAAATTTGCGTGTTTCGGTTGACGCGGGACAAAAAAGCAAGTATTATGTAAAGGAACGCGGCACCGTGTGTGCTCGCGCGCAGAGACTCTATTTTGACAAAAGAAAGGAGCGTCGGCATGAATCTTCTCAAGTGCCCGCGCTGCGGCGAAGAATATTCCCCCAGCTATCGCAGATGCCCGTTCTGCGAGGAGGGAGACCATCCCCGCAAGATCAAGTACAACTCCAGCAAACAGAGCGGCGGCCGGCGCGTTTCGGATAAAAAGCAGACGCAGTCCGTCCGCGGTGCGATGGCGGCGGTGCTCGTCGTCGTACTGCTGCTTCTGAGCTGGTCGCTCTTTGGTGACAAGATCGTCGCAAAGATCACGCCCGCCGACGACGGCAATACCCCCGGCGTGCAGGACGATGTCAATACGCCCGACGACAGCAATACGAACACGGACGATCCGAACGCGAACAACGGCGACACCACTGACCCGAACACCGGTGATGAGCCGAACGCAAATGATCCCGCAAACGGCAGCGACACAACTGCCACCAATCCCGGCACCACGACAACCCCGTCCACCCCGACGGTGGATGCCTCGGCCCTGAGCATCAAGACGAACGTCGGCACGACGCTGCCCAAGGACGCGAACGGCAACTTTGACTGCACGATCAAGTCGAGCGAGACCATCCGCCTGAGCGTTTCCGGCACGGACGCGGCCGCGGCCTGGGCGGTGGCGGACGCGAGCGTCCTGTCCATCTCGGCGGACGGCTTGATCACGCCTGCCAAGGTGGGTACCACGACCGTGACGGCCACCGTTGGCGGCGCGGTGCTGACCATCACGGTGCGCATCAAGTAAAGAGAAAAAGAACGGCCGGGGGCCGTTCTTTTTTTGCGCAAAAAGGGGCGGCTTTCCTTGCAAGCACTGCCCGCCTGTGCTACAATTACCTTGAAAAAGTATTTGCAGGAGCTATCGACCATATGACGACCCGTGAATTTCAGCAGAAAAAGCCGCTTTCCATTCTCTTTACCTACTTCAAGCCGCACCGCGGCCTGTTTATCCTGGACCTTGTCTGCGCGACGGTCGTTGCGCTCATCGATCTCGCCTTCCCGCTCGTGACGCGCAAGTCGATGTACGACCTTTTGCCGAATCAGCAGTACCGCACGTTTTTTATCGTGATGGGCGTGATGATGGCGGCGTTCATTGTGCGCGCGCTTTTATACTATGTCATTTCCTACTGGGGACACACATTCGGCATTCTGGTGGAGGCGGACATCCGCCGCGACCTTTTCACGCACGTGCAGGAGCTGGACGTCAGCTTCTTTGACCACAACCGCACGGGCCAGCTCATGAGCAGGCTGACGAGCGATCTCTTCGAGATCACGGAGCTCGCCCACCACGGCCCCGAGGATCTGCTCATTTCGACGCTGACGATCGTCGGCGCGCTCGCCATCCTGTTTTCCATCGAGTGGCGGCTCGCGCTGGTCGTGGCGTGCATCCTGCCGGTGTTCATCGCGGTCATCATGTCGCGCCGCAGCAAGATGACGGCAGCCTCGCGCGGCGAGAAGCAGAAGACTGCTGCCATCAATGTTGGCATCGAGTCGTCGCTCTCCGGCATCCGCACGGCGCGCGCCTTTGCCAACGAGGAAGAGGAGATCGACAAATTCAACGCGGCGAACGAGGAATTCAAGGTCTCCAAGCGCAAATTCCACCACGAGATGGGTGTGTTCAACGCGACGATGGAGTTTTTTATGACGCTGCTCTCTGCCGCCGTCATCACGGTGGGCGGCTATCTCATCATGCGCGGCGAAATGAACTACATTGACCTCATCACGTTTTCCCTTTACATCGCAACGTTCATCAACCCCGTGCGAAAGCTCGCGAATTTCTCTGAGATTTTTGCTCGTGGCTTTGCAGGTCTTGAGCGCTTCACGGCGCTCATGCGCGTCGAGCCCGCGCTCAAGGACGCACCGGACGCGAAGGAGCTCGAACACTGCCGCGGCGAGATCGACGTCGACCATGTGAGCTTTTCTTACGAGGGCGAGGAGAATGAAGGCGTGCTCCACGACGTGAGCGTGCATATAAGGCCTGGCGAGATGCTCGCCATCGTCGGCCCCTCCGGCGGAGGCAAGTCGACGCTCTGCCAGCTCATCCCGCGCTTTTACGAGGTGAGCGAGGGCGCGATCCGCATCGACGGGGAAGATGTGCGCTCTCTTACGCAGTCGTCCCTTCACCGCGCCATCGGCATCGTGCAGCAGGATGTGTTCCTCTTTGCCGACACGGTGCGCGAGAATATCCGCTATGGCCGCCCCGACGCGACGGACGAGGAGATCGTCGAAGCGGCCCGAATCGCCAATGCCGACTGCTTCATCACCGAAGCGCCCGAAGGCTATCGGACCAATATCGGCGACCGCGGCGTGAAACTTTCGGGCGGCCAGCGGCAGCGTCTCTCCATCGCCCGCGCCGTATTGAAAAACCCCGACATCCTGATTCTCGACGAGGCGACTTCGGCCCTCGACACCGAGAGCGAAAAACTCGTGCAGGACGCCCTCAACAACCTGCTCAAAGGCCGTACGTCGGTGGTCATCGCCCACCGCCTGTCGACCATCCACAACGCCGACCTGATCGTTGTCGTCGACCACGGCCGCATCGCCGAACAGGGCACGCGCAACGAGCTGATGGAACGCAACGGCATCTACGCCAAGCTGATCGAGATGCAGAGCTTCGATTAAAAGCCGATTCCCATGACCGAAAAGGAGAAAATGCTGGCCGGAGAGTGGTTTCATCCCAACGACGCGGAACTCGAACAGGACCGCACCAGGGCCCGCCACCTCACCCATCGGCTCAACGTCACACTCAAAGACAAGGACGCGACCTATCTGGCGACGCTCCGGGAACTCTGTCCGGGGGTCGAAGCCATGATCCGCGCCCCTTTCTACTGCGATTACGGTTACAACATCTCCATCGGCAAAGGGTCCTACGTCAATTTCAACTGCGTCTTTCTCGACCTCGGGCCGATTCGCCTGGGACAACGCTGTCTGATAGGTCCCGGCGTACAGCTTCTGACGGCCGTGCATCCGATGGACGCCACGGAACGGGCTACGGGCAAAGAAAAAGGAGCGGGCATCGAGATCGGCGACGACTGCTGGCTGGGCGGCGGCGTGATCGTCTGTCCCGGCGTCAAGATAGGCTGCCGCTGCGTCATCGGCGCCGGCAGCGTGGTCACGCACGACATTCCCGACAATTCGGTCGCTGCAGGCAATCCGGCCCGCGTTATCCGCACCGCAACCGACGAATAAATCCGCCGCTTCGGAAAATCGCTCTCGGAATCCTGCAACAGCTTCCGCCACAACCCGTTGTCTGCATACAAAAAACTGCTATCCGAGATCTATTTATTCGCATTTTTTCATAACTTTGCATGTTGGTAAAATCCGCCGCCGGCTTCCCGCACGAAACAGGCGGCACACAGCGAATTCCGGCGCTGCCGAATACGACAAAGACAGGTAACAGCTCCGCATTCGGGGCTGTCCGGCGGAATCGGGCCGGATCGGATTCTGCCAGCCCATGAAAACGACGATTGAAAACAACAGGATATGAAGTTCAAAGAATATAAAGGCCTCGATCTGCCGGGGTTGGCCGCCGACGTACTGAAAGAGTGGGACGCACAGGACACGTTCCACAAAAGCATCTCCACCCGCGAGGGTCATCCCACCTTCGTCTTTTACGAAGGACCTCCCTCAGCCAACGGCACGCCGGGCATCCATCACGTCATGGCCCGCACGATCAAGGATATCTTCTGCCGTTACAAGACGCAGCAAGGTTACCTCGTTCACCGCAAGGCCGGATGGGACACGCACGGACTGCCTGTAGAGTTAGGCGTCGAAAAGAAACTCGGCATCACCAAGGAGGACATCGGGCGCACAATCTCCATAGAGGAGTACAACCGCGCCTGCCGCGAGGCGGTGATGGAGTACACGGGCCTGTGGGAAGAACTCACGCGCAAAATGGGTTATTGGGTCAATATGGACGACCCCTACATCACTTACGACAACAAATACATCGAAACCCTCTGGTGGCTTCTGAAACAGCTCTTCGACAAGGGGCTACTCTACAAAGGTTACACCATCCAGCCCTACTCGCCGGCCGCCGGCACGGGACTTTCGACCCACGAGCTGAACCAGCCGGGCTGCTACCGCGACGTGAAGGATACCACCTGCACGGCGCAGTTCAAAATCATCCGCGACGAGCGGAGCGAAAAACTCTTCGACGGAGCCGAAGGCGATCTCTACTTCCTGGCTTGGACCACCACGCCCTGGACACTGCCGTCGAATACCGCGCTGGCCGTAGGCCCCGAAATCGAATACGTGCGCGTCAAATGCCGCAATCCCTATACGGATGCCCCCCAGACTGTCATCCTGGCCAAAGAACTGCTGGGGTCGTATTTTACCCCCAAGATGGAGGGCAAGTTCGAAATCTCTCCGGTCACCTACAAGGGTCCGGACTTCGAAGGCATCCGCTACGAACAGCTCATCCCCTGGGTGAAGCCTGCGGGCGATGCGTTCCGCGTCATCCTGGGCGACTACGTGACCACCTCCGACGGTACGGGTATCGTGCATATCGCCCCGACGTTCGGTGCGGACGACGACCGCGTGGCCCGCGCCGCAGGCATCGCCCCGCTGTTTATGGTCGATAAGGCGGGCAAGAATCAGCCGATGGTCGATCGCAAGGGACGGTTCTTCCTGCTCGAAGAGCTCGACCCGACCTTCATACGCGACAACGTCGATACAGCGGCCTATTCCCAATGGGCGGGCCGTTACGTGAAAAACGCCTACGACGATTCGCTCGCCGCCGACGCGCCGACGCTCGACGTCGATCTCTCAGTGATGCTCAAGGCCGAGAACAAGGTTTTCAAGATCGAAAAGCACACCCACTCCTACCCCCACTGCTGGCGTACGGACAAACCGGTGCTCTACTACCCGCTCGACTCCTGGTTCATCCGAACTACGGCGCTGCGCGACCGGATGATCGAACTCAACAAGACGATCCGCTGGAAGCCGGAATCGACCGGAACGGGACGCTTCGGCAAGTGGCTCGAAGGTCTGGTGGACTGGAACCTCTCGCGCTCGCGCTTCTGGGGCACGCCGCTGCCGATCTGGGCTACGGAGGATTACTCGGAAATGAAGTGCATCGGCTCGGTCGAAGAGCTCGTCGCCGAAATCGAAAAATCCGTCGCGGCAAGTCTGATGAAGGAGAATCCCTACAAGAACTTCAAGCCGGGCGACCTCTCCAAAGAGAACTACTCGACCGACCGGATCGACCTGCACCGTCCTTACGTGGACAATATCGTGCTGGTTTCGTCCAAAGGCGAACCGATGCGGCGCGAACCGGATCTGATCGACGTGTGGTTCGACTCGGGCGCCATGCCTTATGCCCAGCTACACTACCCCTTCGAGCACGGCGGCGACTACTTCAAGAGCGTCTATCCGGCCGATTTCATCGCCGAAGGCGTCGATCAGACGCGCGGATGGTTCTTCACGCTGCATGCCATCGCCACGATGCTCTTCGACTCGGTAGCTTTCAAGAACATCATTTCGAACGGCCTGGTGCTTGACAAGAACGGCAACAAGATGTCCAAACGTCTGGGTAATGCCGTGGATCCCTTCGAAATACTTTCGACCTACGGCGCCGACGCGACGCGTTGGTATATGATCTCCAACTCGCAGCCCTGGGACAACCTCAAGTTCGACCGGGACGGGGTGGACGAAGTGCGCCGCAAGTTCTTCGGCACGCTCTACAACACCTACTCGTTCTTCGCCCTCTACGCCAATGTGGACGGTTTTACGGGACAGGAGCCGGAAGTTCCGATGAGCGAACGCCCGGAGATCGACCGCTGGATCATCTCCCTGCTCAATACGCTGGTCCGGAACGTCACCGAATCGCTCGAAAATTACGATCCGACGCCGGCGGCCCGTATGATCCAGGAATTCGTATGCGAAAACCTGTCGAACTGGTACGTGCGCCTCAACCGCAAGCGGTTCTGGGGCGGCGGGCTGACACGCGACAAACTGGCCGCTTACCAGACACTCTACACCTGTCTGGAAACCGTTTCGATGCTCTCCGCACCGTTCGCGCCGTTCATCTCCGACCGTATCTTCCGCGATCTAAACGCCGTAAGCGGTCGCCACACGGACGAGTCGGTACATCTTTCGACCTTCCCCGTCTGCGACTCCTCGCTCATCGACGGTGAATTGGAGCAGATGATGTCTATGGCCCAACAGGTTTCGTCGATGGTACTGGCCCTGCGCCGCAAGGTGAACATCAAAGTCCGCCAGCCACTCACGAAGATACTCATTCCGGTCCTCGACGCCGACACCGCACGCCGCATCGAAGCCGTCAAGGGGCTCATTATGAGCGAAGTGAATGTCAAGGAAATAGAACTGATCGAAAATACGACGGGACTCATCACCAAGCGCATCAAGCCCAACTTCAAGACCCTCGGTCCCAAATACGGCAAACAGATGAAGCAGATCGCAGCTCTCGTAGCCGGGTTCTCACAGGATCAGATAGCCGCGATCGAAGCATCGGCGGAAACCCTGCTGGACATGGACGGCGAAAAAATCACCGTCACCCCTGCCGATTTCGAAATCACCTCGGAAGATATGCCGGGCTGGCTCGTAGCTACGGAGGGCAAGCTGACCGTAGCCCTCGATATCACGATCACCGACGACCTGCGTGCCGAAGGTATCGCCCGCGAGCTGATCAACCGTATCCAGAACATCCGCAAGGATTCGGGCTTCGAGGTGACGGACAAAATCCGCGTGGAGATCGAACAGCAAGAGTTCGTCCTTCCCGCGCTCAAATCTTTCGCCGACTACATCGCCTCGCAGACGCTGGCTGTCGAAATCGAAGGAGTGCCTTCTCCCAGCGGCGAATTTGTCGTGGAGTCGGAGGTAGATGAGCAACCGGTCCGTATCGCGGTAACCAAAATCTGACCGAAAAAAGGAGAACCTGCACGTTTCCGGCAAAAAATTTGGAAGTAACGGGAATATTGTTTAATTTAGTATAACATTATTACAAATAAAATATTGAAACTATGGCAGAAGCAGAAAAAACCCGATACAGTGACGCCGAATTGGAAGAGTTCAAACAGCTCATTCTCAAAAAACTGGAAACAGCACGTGCGGATTACGAACTCCTGCGCGCCACGATAACCCACACCGCATCGAACGATACGGAGGATACCTCGCCGACGTTCAAGGTGCTGGAGGAGGGAGCCACTACGCTCTCCAAAGAGGAGAGCGGCCGCCTGGCGGCCCATCAAATGAAATTCATCCGCAACCTCGAAATGGCACTCGTACGCATCGAGAACAAGACATACGGCATCTGCAAAACCACCGGCAAGCTGATCCCCAAGGAGCGGCTGATGAAAGTGCCTCACGCAACCGAGTGCATCGAGGCCAAAGAAGGACGGATTCACTAAAGGATTCACCCTCCGAACGAATGTTCTTTTCGTATGGTATGAAAAGAATCCGTTCGCCACGACCGGAGATAAAAATAGGAGCGTCCCAGATAGGACGCTCCTATTTTTATAAAAAACATCCCGCAACTAAGTGCGGCTGCAGGATGCTTCCCTGACGGAACAATAACACTTATGAATTGGAACTTCTCTATATTCATTCGCCGGCCACGCCGCTCCGATTTTTTTTCGTCGTGATCTCGATCACCCCTTTCGCTCCCTTCTCGCCATAATGTTCGACCGCCTGCTCTCCTTTCAATACCGTCATCGCGTCGATTCGGGAGGGATCCAGTTGCGAAAGGCGATCGGCAGAAATTTCCTCGCCATCCAATACTATTAAACCGACCTGCTTCAGAGAGCCATTCTCAATCGAAACCGAATCCACTCCAGCCGTATAAGTCGCCACCGTAACTTCCTCCAAAGGCTGCGCCGACGTAGCAATAGACTTAGACACGGAAGAGTGCCCCGAGGAGGCGCCGGAAGGCTCCCTGACGACTGTCATCTTATTGCGTTTGCCCGATGCATCCGACGAATAAACAGCCAAAGTCGTACGTTCTCCGGATTCATTCGTCCCAAACTCGATCACACCGTCCCACGCCCGCTCGCCATAACGGTCCAACAATTCAAAACCGGGTTGCAGAATCCGAACCCACAGAACCTTCCCCGCATCGATCGACTTCAAATAATCATCATCGACCTGCCGGCCGTTGATCAACACAAGCGGTCGGGCTCCATTGAGCGGACGGATCGCAAATCCGTTTCCCGTATCCTTGATCCGATAAAAACCAGGACCTTCCTGGAAAGAGTTTCCATGCTCAAAACTACACTCCAAACGGCCGAACTGCCGGGCACCTTCGGTCGTCGTCACATAAACCACGCCATCCGCCGCCGCCTCGCCGTAACGTTCGACAGCCCATTCATCCTTCAAGACCGACATCGATTCGATCTCCGCTTCATTCAAAGCCTTTACCTCGGCAACTGCGACTCTTCTGCCATCGAGCAGGAAGAGCATCGAACTCAAATCGTGACCGGAAACCACGAGCGAATCGTTCGGCACAGCAACTTCGGAAATCCGCACCTTGACCTGCCCGTCCACCGGAGTATTACCGGTCTGAACCGTACCGAACGACGGTCCCTCCGGTACGGATGCGACGACAGATTCACCTGCACCGGACTTCCGGGCCTCTTTTTCGGCCAGTTTCGCAGCATCACGAGTCGTCACAAGAATCGCTCCGACACGGGCGGCATCCCCGTAACGCTTGACTAATGCCGGGTTGTGAAATACATCCTCACTGGAGAAAATCTGTATGGTTTCGATCTTGCGGGCAGGAATCTTCTCCAGATCGGTGATGGACCCCACACGCCCGTCCACAGCTACCAACGGCAACATTCCGGGACGTACTCCCTGCACGTTCCGCAATTTCAATCCGCTCACCTTATAGGTATTTTTACCATCCACCGATCGGAAACTACCCTTCAGATAACGCATCGGATTGTTGTATTTATCATAAACGGTCACCTCGAAATCATCCTCACGCGAAGCCGTTTTGGAAACGACCTCGATCACCCCGTTCCGGGCCGATACGCCGTATCTGGCGACCGTCGCTTCGTCCGGCTCGGTTACGATCCGAACGGTTTCTATCTCGTGAACGATACCGGGAGTAGTAAAAAGGTAGATATTCGACACCTTGCCATTCCACAGTACCAATGGCCGGAATTCGAACGGCATCGAATGGCTTAACTCGATCCGCTGCACCCGGTAAGTATCGGGCACACCCGTCGGTTCGAAATCGCCCGTAATATAGTGATACAAATCGGAAGGCTTCTGTTTCTCTTCGATTGTCACACGTTCCGACTCCGGACGACTCGTATAGACGATCGCACCGTAACGACCCCGATCGCCGTAGCGTCTGCGTGCCTCGCCGGAGGTCATTTGGGTAGCCGTGGCGATACTCGACGGGGATATCGCGCCCAACTGTCTGTAATCGATCTCCTCACCGTCAAGCAGATACAAGCCCTCGTCCGACAGATCAATCCAAAAAGGAATGAGGGCAGCCCCATCGCTCACCTCGACAGTCACCCACTCTTCCGCACCATCGACCGATTTATACCCGAGTCGTTCGAGTTTCCCGGCATCAGCAGTCAGCAACTTGGCAAACTCCTCTTTCATGTACGCATCGCGGCGGGCGACAAACTGTTCGGGCAACTCATCCCCTTCCCACACCAGATAAAGCTCCAAATCCTCCGGATCCCACAAGGACGGATCGGCCGGACTCCAAGACTCCGTATAAGGATAGGTCTGAACCCTAATCGACAACACTCCGTTCGCCGCCCGCGTACCGTATCCCTTCAGTGCCTCCGGCCCTTTGACCATCCAAGCACCAATCATCTTCTGTTCCGGCAACCCCAAATAGGTATCCAGCGTTTCAGCCGACAATTCCTCGCCCCCGTCCATTATCAGAGGCGGATGTTCCGGATCGAAGCGAAAATCTGCCGGATCGCCATAAACCGCATACACTACCGGTTCATCGGATACGGGCAGGTGGGTCAGAGCAAGCGACTCTTTCAAATGAAATTCCAAGGCAATGTCCGTCCCCATCGGAATTCCGAAGCGGCTACCGACTGATTTTACTTTCTGATCCGTCTCCCCTCCGACAAGGTAACAAACGATCGGCTTCTCCGTAACGATCGTAAAGCGGCCCTCCGCATCGGTCACAACCCGCCGGCCGCCGCTGCAAATAAACTCATAACCGGCCCAAGGCTTATCGTCCCGGCCAAATACGCGTCCGGTAAAGGTGTGCGCCCCCGATTCTGCCGTTTGCTTTTCGAGAGCGGTACGCTCGAGATTAGCGAGCAATTCGGCCATGGAGCCTTCGACCGGTGGCATTCCCCCTTCCGGTGTACCGACCATACGGTCGTCCGCACCAGCAGGAAGAGGCATTTCACCGTTTCCGGAATTTTTCGTAGTTTTGTCCTCCGGAAGAACATAGGAGGTCTGTGCGAAAGCGCCGAGCGCCAGGCACGCAAGCGGCAGGACATAGAGCGCCTTGGCCCTGGCCCACCTCGATGATCGTTTACGCAACATCATGGTAATTCGGTTTTTAAGGTTACTATGATTAAGGCTGTTGGCAATTGAGTACCACCTCCCGCCAACGGCCTTTTTTATCAACAGCATCTGATAATCTTTCGCATTGACCCCGCAGCGGAGCACCTGCTCGTCGGCCTCGTACTCGTGCACAGCACGCAGTTCCACACGCAACAGCCACATCGCGGGGTTGAACCACTGCAAACACCCCAGCAAATCGACCAGCAGCAGG
>OIVP01000430.1_pt1 | contig 12687 bp, 7 predicted proteins | sample 1587231 | NCBI WGS metagenome assembly OIVP01 (sample SAMN02675049, study PRJEB24791) | human gut metagenome, SKBSTL061 | isolation source: stool | host: Homo sapiens | place: USA | reverse complement strand
CACCGGCAGCGGCACCGAGACCTACTGGGAGGACCCGTGGGACGATATGTCCACGAGCTACACCCCCCAGTTCGCCATGCTCCAGGGCACCGTTGCCTACACCGTTGAGCTGCCCGCCTACAACGACGATACCGCTCAGGCGGCGCAGTACGGTATCCTCGGCAACGCCGCCTATGTTGCCGCGGAGAAGCTTTCCTATCTCGAATCCCAGGTCACCATCTTCCAGCGCGGCGTGAAGAACTTTAACTCCGATGCCTTTGAGATGGTCGGCCAGTGGCTGTGCGACCAGAACGACGTGGAGGGCGCGGAGATGGACGTCTTCCGTCCCGAGTACAAGGGCGCGGGCCAGAACGGCAATTTCTATCCCGAGTGCTACATCATTCCGCTCGACGGCGAGAACCAGACCAACCTCCAGGCCGCTTCTGACATGATGGAGTGGCTCACGAGAAACGACGTCAAGGTCAACGTGACTGAAAAGGAATTCACCTATGACGGCGTTACCTACCCCGCCGGTACGATGATCGTCTCGATGTATCAGGCCAAGCGCTCTGTCGCCAACGGCGCGCTGTATGACGGCACGCTGATCAACGGCTGGACGATCCTCTACTCCGAGGGCATCACCTCCTTCAATGAAACGCGCGGCTTCGACATGGTCACCGTGGCCGAGCCCGCCGCCTACAAGAGCATCTCCGCCGTCTGCGGCGACGCGATGGATCACGACGACGCGCTCGCTTACACCAAGGCGCTGACCTCCTACTTCACCGGCGACAAGAATAAGGACGTCATCATCTCTAACGCCTCTGAAGACTCCACCGCCGCCGTCAACGAACTTCTCAAGGCCGGCAAGACCGTCGGCATGGTCACGAGCGGCGACCACATGGGCGATTTCATCTGCTCCTACGCCGACTATCAGACCGTCGCGGGCAAGTATCTGCTCTCTGCCGCGGGCGTCGACAAGACGAGCGTGAAGGCGAAGATCATCACCAAGTCCCCGACCGTCTACGTCCCCGGCACGCCTGCTGAAAGCGAGAAGGGATTTGTCTACGCGCCGCAGATCAGCCAGAGCGCCGGCTGGAACTATGATACCGCCGCGATGAACCTCATGGGCTTCACCACGACCTCCGACGTGACCAAGGCGGACGCCGCAGGTGCGACGAAGCTCGACGCCGCCGCAAAGACCGCCGTGAAAAACGGCCTGCCGTACATCGGTTACAGCTATTCCGCAGCGTCCTCCGCCTCTGACCTCATCGCCGGCGTGGAATACACCGAGCTGGACGGCGCGATGGACTGCCTGACCCCCGTTGTCTATCCCAACAAGACCCTTGTGAACGCGAGCTACATTGCTGACGGCGACGATATCCTCTACGCCTACGGCCTCGGCTTCTTCTCCAAGGTCCCCGCCTCCGCGACGGTCCTCGTCAAGAGCGATAAGACCAAGACGCCCACCGAGGGTTTCATCCCCACGAACACTGCCGAGCGCGCCGCGGGCTTCAAGGCCTACATGAACGGCGGCGTGCAGGGCTTTGCCTACAAGGAAAACGGCATGAACGTTGTCCTCTTTGCAAACTCCCTGACCAACAAGGTCCACCAGAGAGACGAGTATGCGTACCTCAGCAACTTCCTCTTCTCCTCCGTCCTGAGCGACAAGAACTACGACGGCTCTGCGTCGCTTCCCTTTACCGATGTCGCCGACGACGCCTACTATGCCGACGCCGTTGTCTGGGCCGTTGCGGAGAACATCACCTCCGGCGCGACCGCCACGACCTTTGCGCCGAACGCGAGCTGCACGCGCGGCCAGATGGTCACCTTCCTGTGGAGAGCCAACGGCAGCCCCGAGCCGAAGTCCACGGCCACGTCCTTCACCGACGTGAAGAGCGGCGCGTATTACGAAAAGGCCGTTGCGTGGGCGGTGGAAAACAACGTGACCACCGGCACGAGCAGCACGACCTTCTCCCCGGATGCCTCCGTCACGCGCGCACAGGCTGTCACCTTCCAGTGGAGAGCGGCCGGCGCACCGAAGGCTGAGGGCACGAACGCCTTTGCCGATGTGAGCGCGAGCGCCTTCTACGCCCCCGCCGTGCAGTGGGCCGTCAACGCGGGCGTGACCACCGGCACGAGCGACACCACCTTCTCCCCGAACAGCAACTGCCTGCGTGCGCAGATCGTTTCCTTCCTCTACCGCGCCGCCAAGTAAGCGGCCACACAAAAAATACGCTGCGGAGCAATCCGCAGCGTATTTTTTGTTCCGCAGCTTCCACAGGGCGATCAGTTCCTGTGGAAAAGGAGCGAAAATTTTTCCGTCCCGCCTGTTGACATAGGGGACATCGCAGACCATAATACTTCAAAAATGAACAATACAAAAAAGAAAGAAGGAAGGGCATGAACCGAAGCATATCGATCTTCCGAAAGATCGCTCTGGCCTACAGCGAAGTGTGCAAGCCGCTCTGCAAGGAGCTGGGCCTGCCGCAGACGGCCTTCGATATCCTGATGTTCCTGGGGAACAACCCGGCCTATAAAACGGCCAGCGAGATCGTGGAGATCCGCCGCCTCAAGGCAAATCTCGTGTCGGTCAATGTGGAAAAGCTCGTGCAGGAGGGATATCTCACGCGCTGCGCGGTGGCGGGCGACCGGCGGAAGACGGAGCTTCTCTGCACCGAAAAGGCAGCGCCCATCCTCGCGCGCGGGCGGCAGCTCCAGAAGGATTTTTCCGAGAGCCTCTTTGCAGGCATGGACGAAGCGCGGCGGGAAGCCTTCGCCGCGGCGCTCGCGGAGATCGAAAGCAATCTTGATGCAATTCTGGAAGCAAACGAACCATGAGTATCCTGACAACCGTTCTGGTCACATTTTTTGCGGGCATGGGCGCGGGGCTCGGCACCGGCTTTGCCGGGATGAGCGCCGCCGCAGTCATCAGCCCCATGCTGATCACCTTTCTGGGCGTTGAGCCCTACATGGCCGTGGGCATCGCGCTCTCGTCCGATGTGCTCGCGAGCGCCGTCTCGGCCTACACCTACCACAAAAACAAGAATCTCGACATCAAAAACGGCCTCATCATGATGGCGAGCGTGCTGCTCTTCACCGTCATCGGCAGCTACGCGGCAAGCCTCGTCCCCTCGGCGACGATGGGCGGCTTCTCCGTCTTCATGACGTTCCTGCTGGGCGTCAAATTCATCCTGCGCCCCGTGATGACCACGAAGGAAACGATGGCGCAGGTGGACGCGAAAAAGCGCGCGGTGCAGTCGCTCGTCTGCGGCGCGATGATCGGCATGATCTGCGGCTTCATCGGCGCGGGCGGCGGCATGATGATGCTGCTGCTTTTGACCTCCGTGCTGGGCTATGAGCTGAAAACTGCCGTCGGAACGAGCGTTTTCATTATGGCATTCACGGCCTTCACCGGTTCTGTCAGCCATTTTGCGATTGGCGGTGTACCGGATCTGTTCTGCCTGATCTGCTGTGTGCTGAGCACGCTGCTCTGGGCGCGCATTGCCGCCAAGTTTGCGAACAAGGCCGAGCCCGCCACGTTGAACCGCGCGACAGGCGTTGTGCTGGTCGTGCTGGGTGCGGCGATCCTGGCGGTGAATTATTTTTAATTTCTAAGCCTTCCCCCGAGGGGCTGCGCCCTTTGACGGGTACTAACGGCAACGCAGCCCCTCATCAGTCAGCGGTCGGGGCCGCTGACAGCTTCCCCCGAGGGGGAAGCCACGCAACCAACAAACAACAAAGCCGAGCAGTTTTTACGCTGCTCGGCTATCCTTATGCCTTCTTAGCCTCCCCTTCCGGGAAGATGATTTTGTTTACGAAGAAGAAGATCACCATCGAGATGCCGCCGTTCAGGACGGTGGTGCCAATGTTGTAGATGAAGTCCGGCACCAGAAGCCCGGCCACCGCCACCCACACACAGTTGATGGAGTTGACGATGCAGGTGATGATGCAGAACGCCAGCACGTACCATGCGATCTGCTTGCCCAGATTGCCCTTGCTGCGGAACACAAAATTGCGCTGGATCGGGAAATTGATGCACTCGCCGATGACCATGGCGATCATATACGCGCAGAAGTACGGCAGACCGCCGTGGGCGGCATCGTAGCCCAGAATGTTCCACTGAAACGTCTCGCCAAAGAGCGTCACCGGGATGCCCGGCCAGCCGAAGTCGACCATCGGCAGGCCGGCAAACGCCTTGGGCAAAAATTGCAGCAGCAGGTACTTGAACACAGTAATCAAATTCGACACGACGGCGAACAAGCCACCCTCGCGCACCCACTTGGCTGCGGCAGGATGCTTTTCCGCAAAGGTATTCCAAAATTGCATGCCAGCACCTTCCTGTCAGCTGTTGCGCAGGCGGCTTTCCAGCTGCGCGTTGAGGATGATGTTTTTAACGGCCTCGACGATGACCTTCAGCAGACCGATGACCCAGAAGCCCTTTGCCTCCAGCACGATGCCGTCCACCATGCCCATGCTGATGGCACCGCTTGTCATCTTGGCCAGCGCGCGCAGCGGCATGTTGTACTGGAACATCACGTTCAGGTTCGGCTTGCCGCGCTTGTAGCTGGCGTTCAGCATCATCGTGAGCACAGCCCAGACCAACCAGCACAGCGGGCTGCGGCTGTGGTTCAGCTCACCCAGGGTCATGTTGCGGTCAATTTTGACGGTATCCGCCGGGATGGGGCGGCCCAGCAGGGTCTCCCACTCGGCATCGGGCACGAGCTGCACCTTGCCGCTGGTGTAGTGCGGCAGCGCCTTGCCCGCGTATGGGTTCGGTGCGCTCGTACCGTTCACCTCAACGGCGGCGGTCAGGCGGATGTCCGCAGAGCTCGCCCCTACGCGAAGCTCATACGTGCCGCCCTCGACCTCCCAGCTGTCGGTCTTTGTGTTCCAGTAGCGGAACGTCTTGTCGTCCAGCGGCAGGGTGACGGTCTTGCTCTCCCCTGCCTCCAGCCAGACCTTTGTGAAGGCCTTCAGCTCCTGCGCGGGGTGGAAGATCTGGGCGTCGGGCTTGGCCGCGTAGACCTGTACGATCTCGGCACCGGCGCGGCTGCCCGTGTTTGTCACGGTCAGAGTCACGCTGCGGGCGTCGGCTTTCAGCTCGCTGTAAGCAAAACTCGTGTAGCTCAGGCCGTAGCCGAACGGGAACGCCACGGGCACACCCGCGGTCTGGTAGTAGCGGTAGCCGACGTACAGCCCCTCGCGGTACTGCACGGTGCGTCCCGCACCTGCAAAGTTGTCCTTGGCGGGGGTGTCGGCGTGGGTGTTGGCCCAGGTCTCGGCCAGCTTGCCGGACGGATTGATTTTGCCGGTCAGCACATCGACCATTGCGCCCGCGCCGGCCTGGCCGCCGAGAGCTCCGTAGACGAGTGCCCTGCAGTGGGCCAGCCACGGCGTTTCCAGCGACGCGCCCGCGCTGACGATGACGACAGTGTTGGGGTTGGCCTGCTGCACGGCCTGCAAAAGCTCGATCTGGTTGTCGGCCAACTTCATATCGGCGCGGTCCAGACCCTCGCTCTCCTTGATCTCGTCCAACCCTAAGCAGAGCAGCACGGTGTCGGCCTTTTTCGCCAGCGCGACGGCCTCGGCCTTTTTGGCATCGTCCGGCTTGCCCTGGCGGTCAAAGCCCGCGGCAAAGCCGACGCTGTGCAGGCCGCTGTCTTTCAGGCAGTCAAGGAAGGTATCGACCTTGATGGAGTTGACGGCGCTGGAACCTGCGCCCTGGTAACGCGGCGTCTCGGCAAAGTCACCGATGACGGCCACGCTTGCGCCTGCGGCCAGTGGCAGCAGATCGCCGTCGTTTTTCAGCAGGACGGCGCTCTCGGCAGCGGCGCGGCGGGCCAGCGCGTGGTGGGCGTCGGCGTCAAAGCTGCGGCTGTGGTTTTCCACGGCGGCGTGGGTGTCCAGTACCAGCGTCAGCAGCTCGTCCAGGCGGGCGTCCACATCAGATTCGGAAATTTTACCGGTCTCGACAGCCTTCAGCAGCTCGCGCACGGCGTCTCCGCCGGGGGCGGGCATTTCCAGCGTAGAACCGTTCTTTACGCCCAGCGCGTGGTCATTGCTGCCGCCCCAGTCGGTCACGACAGCGCCGTCGAAGCCCCAGTCCCTGCGCAGGATGTCCTGCAAAAGGTGGGCGTTCTCGTTGGCGTAGGTGCCGTTGACGAGGTTGTAGCTGGACATGATGGTCTTGGGGTGCGCCTCTTTGACGACAATTTCAAAGCCGGTCAGGTAGAGCTCTCGCAGGGTTCGCTCGTCGACGACGGAGTCCGACGCCATGCGGCGCAGCTCCTGGCTGTTGACGGCGAAGTGCTTGGGGCAGGCGGCGATGCCGTTGGACTGGATGCCGCGCACGTAGGCCGCGGCCATCTTGCCGGAGAGATACGGGTCCTCGGAAAAATACTCAAAGTTGCGTCCGCACAGGGGGCTGCGCTTGGTGTTAAGCCCGGGGCCGAGCAGCACGGCAACCTCCTGCGCGGCGGCCTCCTCCCCCATGGCCTGGCCGAGCTGTTCGCCCAGGGCGGGATCCCAGCTACAGGCCACGGTAGCCGCCGTCGGGAAGCAGGTCGCGGGGACGCTGGGGTTCAGACCCAGATGGTCCGCCGTCCCGGCCTGCTTGCGCACGCCGTTCGGCCCGTCCGACAGGGTGATGGACGGCACACCCGCCTTGGGGCAGTCGCGCGTGGTGAAGGTGCCCGCGCCCGAAAGCAGCGCGCATTTTTGTTCCAGATTCAGTTTTTTAATGGTGTTTGCGTAGTCCATAAAATTGACTTCCCAAATATGAAAAGCATGGTGGCGTGAATATTAGCCACCCCGTTTTTCAGAGCGTTAGATTTTAGGCGTTCTTTTTCTTGGCGGGTTTATATTTTTCAGGATGATTCTTGTTGTCCTTGGTACGGCGGACATTAGCAACAATACCAAGCAGGATGCCCAAAGCGATGATGGCATCGACTGCGATAACAGCTACGCGCCACGGTGCCATAGCGTAGTAAATCGTAGCACCCGGTGCAGCGCCGTCCATCTGTGCAGAGTTGGCAATAACAAACAGCGTGTTCTTGATAGCCTTGCGCAGAGCAGCAACGCCCGTTGCCGTGTCAAGAGAAGTATAAGCGCCCGGGGAGAGGGTCATATCCAGCATGTGCTGGTCGTTGCCGGCGCGAACCATACGGTTGACGGCGACATCATCATTGGCGCAGTTGCCCTGGTCATAGTCAGTAACAACGTAGCCCTGGAAGCCCCACTCGTTGCGGAGGACATTGGTCAACAGGTTGTAGTCGTATGCGGTGTACAGGCCAGCGATACCAGACCAGCCACTGGTCATCATAGCGTCGCAGGCGCGCATGGTCTTGGTGGCCACAGTGCCGTTGCCATCGGCAGTATACTTGATGGTCTTGGTTGCTTCTTTGACGGCAATCTCAAAAGGCTTCAGGTAGATTTCGCGGATGGTCTGCTCAGTTGCCCAGACAGCCGGAATCCACCAGCGGTCTGCCTCCTGATCGACCATGGCAAAGTGCTTCAGCGTGCAGTAAGTGCCCTTGTCGCCTGCGCCGGAGATCACGGCAGCAGCAGTTTTGCCGGAGATGATGGAGTCTTCAGAATAGTACTCGTAGTTACGGCCAGAGAACGGAGACCAATGCAGGTTGATAGCGGGCGCATACCATGCACTGCCGCCCAGCCAGTAGTTTTCCTCACCGACGGCGTTGCCCATCTCGTAGGCAAGCTCCTTGTTCCAAGTCTGCGCCAAGGTGGTAGCAGCGGGGAAAGAGCAGCAGTTGATCCAGCTGTTGCCATCGTTGTCGTTCAGCGCCAAGCCCTGCGGGCCGTCATGGTCCAGCGTGCTGGGTTTACCGACAGAAGTCAGTTCGCCAGAGGCAAAGGCGTTTGCAAACAGTGCCTGGGTCATTTCAGAGGAAGAATAATCGATCTGGTCGAGCAGAGTGTCCCACTTCTCATCATAGTAGCTCAGGCCGCGCATATCGGAAAGCGTCAGGCCGTTTTTCTGGTTGGAAGCGGGCATCTCAGCCGCATAGACTTTGCTGTTTTCGTTAGAGCCCAGCACAGGGTCATTCACAGAATCCCATGTTTTCCCGTTGCCCAGGTCAGTCGTGGTAAAGTTGTAATCCAACCAACCAATAACCGTGTCACTTGCGGTGCGGGTCTTGTCCGTGGGGGCACTGGGCTGGGTGTTTGCCCAATCGTTACGGGTAAGGATGGTGACATCATTGCCAACAGACGGGTCGGTCATGTAGGTGTTGGCATTTTCAAATTCGTTGGTAACTGCAAAGTAACCAAGCTCGGTGTTCTCCGGCTCACCAGTAGGCGTGCCGTCGTCGTTGCGGGCAGACTGTGCGCTCTTGTCGCTCTCACGGATATGGTCTTCATCAGAGCCATCATACCAGAAGGTATCGGCAACCGTCACAGTTTTCTCGTCCAGAACATTGTGGCTGTCGCTGCGGGCAGAAATTACATAGTCGCCGCCCTCCAGCACATAACAGCCCTTTGTGCCGTTGCCATTATCATGGGTGAAGCAGTAGGAAGCCATATCTTCCTTGTTGAAGGTGATGGTAACGGTGTCGCTCTCACCCGGCTCCAACAGCTTGGTCTTGCCGTAGTCCAGCAGATTGACAGTGGACTTTTCAATCATGTTCTCAACATCAAAGTCAGTGTAGGGGGCAGTGTAGTACAGCTGTACAACATCCTTACCAGCCACTTTGCCCGTATTGGTAACATCGACGGAAACGGTAACAGTGTTGCCGGATTCAGAGAAAGAAGAGATTTTCTGGGTAAAGGTGGTGTAGCTCAGGCCATAACCAAAGGGATACACAACGCCATTATCGCGGTTGTAATAGGGGTCTGTCACACCGTCAGGCAGATTATCAGAAGTGAAGTAGTCCATATCTGCGGCGGTCTCGTACCAACGGTAGCCCATGTAAACGCCTTCCTCATACTCACGGAAGCGCGCATCGAAATCGGGACCGCCTTTGAACTTGGATAGCCAGATGTCACGGGTATAGCTTGCGTTAGAATAACTGGTAGCTCCATCACCCTTGTTGAAGTTGACGTAGGTAGGCGTCAGCGTGCAATCGGCAACAAAGGTATCTACCGTTTTGCCGGAGGGGTTCACAGTGCCGTTCAGAATTTTGCCAAGGCTCTTAAAGCCGACTGCACCGGGGGTGCACATCGTGATAACTGCATCAATATCCGGGTCGTCTTCCAGTTCGCCGACCTGCATTGTGTTGCAGGAGTTCAGCACGACCACAACGCCCGCGCAGTTTTTCTTGGCGAAGTCCAGAACGCCGCGCTCAGTATCCGTGAGTGCCAGCTGATGCGGCGTACCGTCATCGTAGGCTTCGGCGTAAAGGTCGCCGCCCTCACCGCCTGCGCGGCCAAGGAAGACGATGCCGACCGTGCCTTTGCAACTGTCCTCAATGCCGTTGTAGGTTTCTGCCGGGTACTCGTTCAGAATCGTAGAAGACCCCAGAAACGCCGTTGCACCGCCCTCGCCGGAAGCCGCAGCAGGCGTGGTTTCATGCACCGTGCCGTTTTTCATAGCGTCAACGCTTGCGCTGTTTACATTGCTGAACGCTTCGTTGATGCCCTTTTCCGCCGTGTAGACATAATCAGCGGTGGTATCAGCACTGCCGGAGCCGGAGCCGCTCATCATCGGGTTCAGATAATCGTAGCCGAACGGAGTGACCGTCTGCTCGGTTGCCAGAGGAAGCAGGCCGTTGTTCTTTAAAAGGACTATGCCCTCATCGGCAATGTTCTCAGAAGTTTTCAGGCTGTTATTCAAGGCATCTTCAGAACTGGTGCTGGTGATGTCATAGTAATCGGTGTCCCAGTCGGAAGTGCCAGATGGAGTAGTTGCTTTGCGTGCGCCTTTGCCAAGGAATGCGTTCAGGGAAGGTGTGAAATAGTTGGTAATGATAGAAAGAGCAAGCGCAAAAATCAGGAACAGCACCATAATAGGTGCGGTGATGATCCGAAATGTTTTTGCGTTCATCTTTAATTTTTTAGGTTTGTCCATGTTTTCCTCCTTGCAGTGTTTTTAACCTTTTGAGTGCGCACTCAACATTGTGGCATTATAATAGCACACCCAACCCTTTTGTGGGCAAAAAATGCACAAACTGCCGTTTTTGCGGCATAATCTGTAAAAGTTGCAAAAGTGAATCAAAAATTGATGTGGATGTTGCACAAAGAAAGCCCGGGTGCGTTTGTGCAGGTTGCCATAGGCAGCAAAAAAGGGAGAAGGCGTAAGACCTCTCCCCTATTGTGGATGGCTGCGGGTTGGCGGGCGGATATGGAATCCGCCCCTACGGCACTTTCGTAGGGGAGCATTCTATATGCTCCCGTGCAGTTTGGCGCAGTGCAAGACCCCGCGGACGAACAATGCTCACCTCTGCGGCAGCAGCACCCTTAGCGTAAACCATTCATCCTCCCAATGCAACGTCAAAGTGCCGCCGTAGGCTTCAGCGGCAGCGCGGACACTTTTCAGGTCGTAGCCGCCGTGGCTGCTGCGGCGGGGCAAGCCGTCGGGGGCAAGCTCCACGGGCTTTGTGCAGTAGTTTTCAAACCGCAGCATCACAAAGCCGTTTTGGGCGTAGATGGCCGTGCGGATCAGCCGTTTTTCTGGGTCCTGCTCGGTCAGCACACTCTCGGTGGCGTTGTCCAGCGCTGTTCCAACGATGGTGCATATCTCCCCCGTTGTCAAAAAATGCAGCAGCGTGCCGTCTGCGACACAGGTCATGTTGATGCCGTGCTGCTGGCAGTACAGGCTTTTGGCCGTCAGCAGCGTGTCCAGCACCGGGTTGCCGGTCTTATTCTCGGCCTCATAGCGGCGGATGTCGCTCTCCATCTCCGCCAGAGCGGCATTCTGCTTGGCCTGATCTCGCTCGGCCCGGATGGCCGCGATCTGCATTTTCAGCTCATGATAGCGGCGGTTAATAAGGCGGATGTTCTCCTTGCTCTGCCTGTACTGCTCATACTGGCGGCGCAGGACATTGTCCATGGCCGTCAGCTCGCTGTGCAGTGCTGCCTCGCGCAGCTGCTCGTGCTGGACGCTCAAAATCAGCACACCGGCAATATCCACCAGCGTACGGATGTAGAAAATGCTCATCACGCTCATCGTGACACCGTTGCCGGAGATAAAGCTCAGATTGCTGACCGCAAACGCCGTGACCGCCATGACGACAGCCATCAGCATCGCCGCCGCGGTAATGGTCAGCCGCGTGGGCGCAGCGTGGCGGCGCTCAAACCAATACAAAAAGCCGTAGACTGCCGTGTAGACCGCCGCCAGCAGCAGTACCGAAAGCGGTGCTGTCGCCCGCTGCTGCGGCCAGAGTACGCAGTGGAGCTGCCACTCCACGCTGGCGGCCAGCTCCGCCAGAATGAACGCGCGGGCGCAGCTGTAACCGGCTTCCAGTAAATTCATCTCCCGCGTGCCCCACAGATACAGGTACAGCCACGCGATGGCCGCGACCATGCAGGGCAGCCACCACGCCAGCGGCACACTGCCGGTAAGCTGCAAAAACACGCCCAGCACCGCGGCCCACCCCGCCGTGGCAGCATAGGTCACAGGCTTTGCAGCGCGGGGCGGCGCGGCCTGCGCGTAGACCAGCACGGCAAGAATCTCTGCCAGCGCCGTGTACAGCCGCGGGATGTCCGGCAGCGTCATCATGCGCCCTCACCCCCGATGTAGTCCGCCAGCGCGGCCAGAAACGCCCTGCGCTTGGGGCGGCTGATCTGCAGCTCATGCGGGCCGACCTGCACCGTGTTCTGCTGCACGCCCGACACCTGCGCGAGATTCACAAGATAGCCGCTGTTACACCGCGCAAACAGATAGCCCGTCAGCTTTTCCTCCAGCGCCTTCAGCGCGCCGGGTGCGGAGAAGTCGCCGTCCTCGGTGTAAAAATGGACGCGGTGGCCCTCACTCTCGATATAATAAATCGTAGCAGCGTCCAATCGGCGCATGCCTCCGTCCACCGGCACAGCCAGATAATGCCGCGTCCGCTTGGCCAGCTGGTTCACAGCCTTTTGCAGCTGCTGCGAGAACGCAAAGTACGGCACAGGCTTGAGCACGTAATCCAACGCACCGACGGCGTACCCCTTGATGGCATACTGCGCCATGTTCGTAATAAAAATCAGCAGCACATCGCTGTCCAGCTCGCGGATACGGCGGGCAGTCTCCATGCCGTCCAGATGCTGCATCTCTACGTCAAGAAAAATTATGTCGTAGACCGGGCGGTAGTCCTCAAGGATTTCGACGCCGTCGGTGAACATTGTCACCTCAAACTGGGTGCCATACTGCCGCGTGTAGCGCTGCACATACCACGCCAACTGCTCCCGGACGGCGGCCTCATCCTCTACGATTGCAATGCGGGTCATCCGCAGTGCCTCCCCTTCTGTTTTTTCTTTAGTATAGCATATTGCCGCGGTGCATGGCAACAAGAATGACCCGCCCGAGCCGTTTGCGGCTGTTGTTGCATCCCCGGGAGGGATGAATTTTTCCCCTACTCTCCTACAAAACAAAAAGAGTCGCTGACTTGGGTTGAAGTCAGCGGCAAAACGAAAGCACTCACACAAAGCGGCAATCATTATGAAAAAGGGGCTGTTGCACATCGTTTTGGATGAAAGTGCAGAATCGCCCCTAAGAATTAGACATATAATCGAACAATAGGAAAAAGCATGTGCATCACAAATCCATTGAAAATT
>OIVP01000425.1_pt1 | contig 12747 bp, 10 predicted proteins | sample 1587231 | NCBI WGS metagenome assembly OIVP01 (sample SAMN02675049, study PRJEB24791) | human gut metagenome, SKBSTL061 | isolation source: stool | host: Homo sapiens | place: USA | reverse complement strand
AGAAGGTCGAGGACGGCATTGAGGAGACGCTGACCTACTGCGATTTTCCCAGCGAACACTGGACACGCATCCGCACCAACAACGTGATCGAGCGGCTGAACCGTGAGATCCGCCGCAGAACCCGCGTGGTGGGGACGTTCCCTGACGGAAATTCCGCCCTGATGCTGGTCTGCGCGAGGCTGCGCCACGTGGCAGGCACCCAGTGGGGCAGCAAGAAATACATGAACATGAAGCACTTGGAGGCGGTCATGGACGACGCCTCTATTGCCGGCTGACTTCATTCAGCCGGAGCCTGCAAATAAATTTGCGCATAAATCTTGACGGGACCCTTTCTCGGCTCGGAGCTGTTCAAGGGTTTTCAGTTTTGTCATTGTGCTTGACCCCTTTTCTTGATTTTGGGGATAAAAAAGGCCGTTAACTATTCGCATAGTGCGACCAGTCAACGGTCTGATTTTCGATGTTCATTTTTTGTGTTCAGTTCAGCAAACCGGAATTTGTCGCATCTTCACTTCCTTATTGCCTGCTCCATCAGGCCGCCTTCATAAAGGCCGCACAGAAAGCTGAAATTGTTACTGGTTAAAGCAATCACGAATTGAAGTAGACAACTCTTCATATCCTTTCAATATTTCTTCTTTATGTGCCTGCATTTCTTCATTCATTTTTGTATAGTCCAAACAGTTCTGATAACCTGCCTCACCCCAATATAGAACATTTTTGTCGGCATTATATAAAAGCCTGTCAGCACGTTCAATGGAGAAATTCTCAGCATTTTCAAACTTTATCGTCTGGTCAGCAGTATATATTATTTCGATAAAGCAGTCTGTATCATTCCAAATTTCACCTTCAGAAGTTTTTTGGATTTCCAGCAAATGACCGCCGCAATTGGAAATCTGACTTGCAAAAGAGCGGTATTGATAGGAATCAATGCTAATGCTCCGTTCTTCTCCCTCAGAATAAACATTGATTTCAGCAATGCTATTTTCGACAGCAGACAGTCCATCCGGTAGCTGTTTTTCATTGTCCCCCACTGCATAAATTCCAATCAAACAAAGTACAAGGGTCAAACATAGTGTAACAATGGAAACAACTGCTTTTCGGCGATTTGTCTTTCTTTCGCATATGGCGGTACAGACAATATAGCCTGAAAATCCGCCCAAGGTATTGATTAGAAAATCTTCCATTTCCGCATATCTGCCGCCAAACAACTGTAATAGTTCAATCAAGAATGAGATTAAACCGCTAATAATCGCCACCTTTTTCCAATTCCCTCTACAGGAACGAAAAATAAGCGGCAACAAAAAACCAAGAGGAAAAAACAAAGCGAAGTTAAGCAATATAGGGACAATAGAACTCCCAATAAACGGAAGCAAATTATAATTGAAAGGACCATTCAGACTATAACTTAGTGTGAAAATCCCCGTTAGGTTGAGAAGCGTAACGCAGTAAATGCAGAATATTCCCTCAAACATATAATTCCATGAGATAGTTCTGCGTTTTTTGAAAAGATACAGCAACACAAAAATAACAATATAAATTATGATACCTAAGAAAACCGATTCTTTAAGTGCTTGTATACCTTTTATCATATAATTCATACTATCACCTTCCCTCAAGAAATCGGGATTTGTTCCTCAATTTTGCATTCAAATTATACCATAAAACTTGTGAACAATTCTACCGCAACTTTGGAATATATGAGAAAAGTCCGAACAGTTTTCTGCCCGGACTTTCTCGCTCAATCGTAAATCAATTCTGCTCTGGAGGTCAACGGTATTCGGCTGGACCGCACGAATGATGAGGTCGTCGAGGTCGGTCTTGCTGTCGCCTCCGGCGCGATGGACGACGAGACGCTGTTGGGGTGGGTGCGAGTGCACTGTGTTTGACCCAGTTTTGACCCAGAATCCGAAAAAAGCGGGCAGGTCTGGACGGAAATAATGGAAAATCTGTCGAGTGAACAGCACTAAAAAGCACAAATCGGAGCCGAAATGGTTCCAATTTGCCCTTGAGACAACCTACGGACCAGAAGGCCGTGGGGTCGAATCCCTCACGGCGTACCAAAAGTCATCGAAATCGTCTGATTTCGAGGACTTTTGCTTTTCATAAGTTGCTATTTTCGGATGTTGCTTTTTCCTGACCCAAACGCTGACCCCAACGGGAGCGGATAGCGGAAAGGTCTATACCGCACGGGAGAGGATGCTCCCCATCGTTTGCGCCGCCTTGAGCTGTGCGTCGGTGGTGACGTGGGCGTAGGTGTCCAGCGTGAAGCCCGCGGAGTAATGACCGAGCATCGAGGACACGGTTTTTACATCCACGCCGTTTTGGAGCGCGCAGCAGCAAGTCGTCGGGCCGGGCGGGGATTTCGGCCCCCAGTGCCTCTACATGGCCCCGCAGATGTACCGGCAGATCTGTGTTACCCCCAACAGGCGCAGCACGCAGTGCAGCGTTTCTGGTGGTAGACCGTGGAGTTTGTTTCGTTATACTTCCCGGCGCAGCACACGGTAGACGAAGGACATATCCAGTCCGCCGCGCACCACGTCTGCCAGCAGGTCATACTGCCGCTCCTTGTAGCCGCGGGTGTCGAAGGTCGCCAGCGCGTCAAAGGACACACCTTTTTTGGCGCACAGCGTTCGCAGGATCGTATCGGCGATGCCCGGCGCGTCAAAGATACCGTGGACGTAGCTGCCGTACACGTTTCCGCCGCCGCTGAGGGCGGGCATCTCCTGCCGGCTGCGCCCCATGTGAATCTCGTAGCCCTCGTAGGCCAGACCGTTCAGGGGGGAGAGCATCCCCTCCACGCCGCTGATGATGCCCTTCGTCTGGGCCTGCACCTTCTCGCCGCGGAATTCGGTGTCCATGTCCAGCAGCCCCAAGCCGCTGATCTCCGTGACCCCGGCGGCCTCCACCTGCTCGGGGTCGGACACGGTGCGCCCCAGCATCTGGTAGCCGCCGCAGACGCCGAAGATCAGCGTACCGGCGTCTGCCGCTTTCAGGATGGCCGCCTCCAGACCGGACTGCCGCAGCCACCGTAGGTCGGCGATGGTACTCTTGGTACCCGGCAGCAGGATCATGTCCGGCCGATGCAGATCGCTCACCTGATCCACATAGCGCAGCGACACGTTCTCGTAATGTTCAAAGGGACTGAAATCCGTGAAATTGGAGATACGCGGCACACGGATCACCGCGATATCCAAGAGCTTCCGCTCCGTGGAGCGGCCGAACCGCTCGGTCAGGCTGTCTTCATCGTCGATGTCCACATGGGTGTAGGGGATGACCCCCGCCACCGGGATGCCGCACAGCTCCTCCAGCGTCTTCAGCCCCGGTTCCAGAATGGCCCGGTCACCCCGGAACTTGTTGACCACCACGCCCTTGATGCGGCGGCGCTCGTCCTCCTCCAGCAGCGCCACTGTACCATAGAGCTGGGCGAATACGCCGCCCCGGTCGATGTCGCCTACCAGCAGCACCGGCGCGTCCACTAGCTTGGCAAGCCCCATGTTCACAATGTCATCCTGCTTGAGATTGATCTCCGCGGGGCTGCCCGCCCCCTCGATAACGATCACGTCGTACTCTGCGGCCAGACTGTTGTAGGCCTCCAGCACGGCGGGGATGTAGTCCCGCTTGCGGCGGAAATACTCCATGGCCTGCATATTGCCCCGCACCTGTCCGTTGACGATGACCTGACTGCCTACGTCGGTGGTGGGCTTGAGCAGGATGGGGTTCATGCGGGTATCCGGCTCGATCCCGGCGGCCTCTGCCTGCACCACCTGCGCCCGGCCCATCTCACCGCCGTCCCTGGTGATGAAGGAGTTTAGCGCCATATTCTGGCTCTTGAACGGTGCCACGCGGTAGCCGTCCTGCTTCAGAACGCGGCAGAGTCCCGCCGCCAGCAGGCTCTTTCCGGCGTTGGACATGGTTCCCTGTATCATAATATTCATAGCCATAGCGATTTCTCCTTGCAGAATTGCCGGATGGCCGTTATCAACGCTTCGTTTTCCTCATGGGGCCGCACGGCGATGCGATACCACCCGTCGTCCAGCCCGCTGTAATTCTCGCAGCCCCGGATGGCGATGCCCTGCCGCAGAAGCCTCTCCCGCAAGCCCCGCGGCCCGCGGAACAGCAGGTAGTTGGCTTGGGACGGACACACCCAGAAGCCCAGCGCTGTCAGGTTATCCGTGAGCCAGCGCCGCTCCGTATGGACGAGGGATCGTGTTCTTTGCAGGAAATCCTGCTCCGTCAGCGCCGCCACACCGGCGCTCTGCGCCAGCGAGGATACGTTCCACGGCTGGGATGCACTCGCCATGCGGTGCAGCAGCGCGCTGTCGGCGCACAGGCAGTACCCCAGCCGGATGCCCGCCATGCCGTAGCTCTTGGTAAAGGCCTTCAGGATCAGCAGCGCCGGGTGCGCTGCCAGAAGGGACCTGGCGCTGATGCCGTCCTCCGTGAGATCGAGGAAGCACTCGTCCAGAAACACCCGCGCACCCCACGCCGCACAGCCTTGCAGGATCCACTCCAGCAGCGGCAGCGGCAGCAGCCGTCCGGTGGGGTTGTTGGGAGTGCAGAGGAATACCGCCTCCGGCTTTTTCTCTTCCAAAAAGGGCAGAAAGCCCTCATCCACATCGAAATTCTCCGCCTGATGCAGAAAATACGGCGTCACGCGGCAGCCCACCTGCGCCAGACCCAGCCCGTACTCGGCAAAGGTAGGCGCAGGCTCCACAGCTGTCCGGGGCCGCAGGGCGGCGCAGTAAGCGTAGATCAGGTCCGCCGCGCCGTTCCCGCAGAGGACATACGACGCCGGCACCTGCTCATGGGTTGCGATGGCCTGCACCAGCCGGCGGCAGTAGGGGTCGGAGTAGCGGTGCAGCTGGGGCAGAGCCCGGCACACCGCCTCCAAAACGCCGGGGGGCGTGCCAAGCGGGTTGGTGTTGGCGGAAAAATCCAGTGTGATACCGCCGCCGTACACGTCACCGCCATGTTGATTTTCCATTTGATACAGCATCTACGTCTCCTTTACAGCGCAAAGGGCAGCTTGACCCCGCAGCTCAAAAGCAGGGTGAGGATGGCTGTGACGGTCATCAGGCGACACACACGGGGGATGTCCTCGTGGGTGATCTCCCGCGCTGCGTCGCCGATATACTCCTTTTTGTGCAGCACGCCGTGGTACCATGCATCCCCCGCCAGACGCACGCCCAGCAGCCCCGCGCAGACGGATTCCGTCTGGGCTGAGTTGGGACTGGCGTGCTTCCGGCGGTCGCGGCGGAAGATCCGCCAGCCTGCCGCCGTATCCAGCCCCATCAGGCCGCCCGCCGCCAGCATCAGAAGTGCTGACAGCCGCGCCGGGATGTAATTCACCACATCGTCGGCCTTGGCGGGTACCAGACCAATGTTCTTATAGGGCGGCTCCACATACCCCAGCATGGAGTCCATGGTGTTCACCGCCTTGTAGAAAAAGCCCAGGGGCGCGCCGCCGATGGCCAAAAACAGCAGCGGCGCCACCACGCCGTCGGAGGTGTTCTCCGCCACCGTCTCCACGGCGGCGCGGGTCACGGCGGCGTCGTCCAGCCGGTCGGTGTCTCGCCCCACGATCATGGAAACAGCATGGCGGGAGGCGGCCAGATCGCCGCTCTCCAGCGCGTCATAGACCTTCATGGTCTCGTCCCGCAGGGACTTGACCGCCAAGATCTGCCAGCACATCACACTCTCCAGCGCCAGACGCAGCCACGGGCTGAGCAGACCGCACAGCCACAGCAGCAGAGCCGGGACGGCGGTGGATACGATGACCACCGCGCCCCACAGAATGGCACCCGCCGCCCGCTCGCCGGACGGCGTTTTGGGGCATATGCACCGCAGCCCCCGCTCCAACACACTGATACATTTTCCAATCAGAACTACCGGATGGGGAAAGCCGTGGGGGTCGCCCACCAGAAGGTCTATGCAAAAGCCGATAACAAGTGCCGCAAGCGACCACATCATGCCGTTTCTCCTCCGCCCTGCATCGTAAAAATATAAATGGGATTCTGCCCGCTCATCAGGTGATAGCCTCCGGCCCTTCTGTCCCGCGCCGCCTGCAGCGACACCACCTCCGTCTCCGTAAAGGGAAACGCCGTCAGGCACTCCGTCAGCTCAGCCACGGACTCCAGCGAAACGGCCGTGGCCACGATGCGGACACGGGGGTTTCTTGCCAGCAGCAGCGCCACGATCTCCCGCATATTCCCGGCGCTGCCGCCGATGAATGCGTGGGTGGGCGCGGGCAAACCGGCACAGGCCTCCGGCGCACTGCCGCAGACCACCTGTAGGTTCTCCAACGAAAACCGCTCCCGGTTCTGCCCCAGCAGCGCCGCGGCGTCCTCCCGCCGCTCCACGGCACAGACCTGTCCCCGCTTTGCCTGTAAGGCCATTTCCACCGACACCGAGCCGGTACCGGCGCCGATGTCCCAGCAGACGCTGCGCTCCGTCAGCCGCAGCTTGGAAAGGCACACCGCCCGCACCTCGCTTTTCGTCATAGGCACCACCGGCATTCCCTCCGCGCTGCGGAGGAAGGCGTCATCCGGCAGACCCGGCGTGACCACCGCGTCGGGGTGGGGATTTTCGATGAGCGCCACGCTCAAGGGCGCGTAGGCACCTTCTGCCAGCTCTGCTGCCGTGCCGCACATAATACGCTCATCCGGGTAGCCCAGCCGCTGTCCCACAGACACGGTGACGCCGCCCAGACCGCCTGCTGTCAGTGTGCGGCACAGGTCGTTGATGCCGCGCTCACCGCCCACCAGCGCGAAGAGCCGGCCGTTTGCCCTCACCTCCGGCAGGATGTTGTGCTGCCGTCCATGGAGGCTCACCACCCGCACATCCTCGTAGGAGGTTTGCAGCCGGGCACACAGATAGGACAGCGAGCTCAGACCCGGCAGCACCGCTGTGTCGCAGCCCTCCAGCAGAGGAAGCAGCTTTTTGGTGCCGCTGAAAAAGCCGGTGTCGCCGGACATGACCACCGCAAAGCGGCGGTATTCCCGGTGGGCGCGGATAAAGTCCGCGATATCCTGCGGCGCAATGGCGTCATAGGTAGGCTGCCCCGGCCGCGCCACAGCATCCAACATCCGTTTTGCGCCAATGAGACAGTCCGCCGTCTCAATGGCCTCGCTGACCTCATGGGTCATAGCCTCCCGGCTGCCGGGGCCGATGCCGACGATCCGCACCTGCGGCCGGACGGTGCAGCCGAACCGCTTACACAGTACGTCCAGCACCGCCGCAAAGGGAAGCCCCTCCCGCTGGGGCGGGCGGCCAATGACCACCAGACCTGCGCCCGCCTTCCGGGCTGCGGACACCTTAGCAGGAAAGCCGCCGGCTTCGCCGCCGTCCTTGGTCACCATCCACGCGGCGTTGGCAAACCGCAGTGTGGCCAGATCCATCTCCTCGGAGAAAGGCCCCTGCATGGCGATGATATGAGAGGCTTTTAACCCCGCTGTGCGGCAGGCCTCCAGTGAGGCATCCATGGGCAGCACACGGGCGTACACCCGCTGGGTAAAATCGAGGATACCGCTATACGCCGCCAATTCCTTACTGCCGGTGGTCAGGAGGATGCTTCCCTCGGTATTCGCCAGAAACGCGGCGGCCTCGGCGGCGTTTTCCACGCACACGAGCGCCTCCTTCGGGTCACAGGACTGCCGCAGCAGGCGCAGATATTCTGTTTCCGTCTCCCGGCAGGCCGTGCAGATGCTCTCGGTGATGGAGGCGGCGTAGGGGTGGGTGGCATCGATCACCAGATCGAACCGGGTCTCTTGCAGCATCCGGATGATGTCCGCCACCGGGATGCGCCCCGCCAGAACCGTGACGTTTTTCGCCTCCGGCAGCAGCGTCTCACCGTACTCCGTTGCCACGCATACCGTGGCCTGTACCGGCTGTCCGGCGAGAAATTCCGCCAGCTCCCGCCCTTCGGTGGTGCCGGCAAACACGCAGATATTACACATTTCGGTATCCTCTGGGGGTGATGAGCTGTCCCGCCACCGTCTTTGCCGCACTGTTGCCGATAAACACGGTGCAGAACATATCCACCTCCGCCTCCCGCAGCTCTGCCAGCGTCAAGATGCGGCGGCTCTGCCCGTCGCGGCCGATGTTGCGGACGATGCCGCAGAGTCTGTCCTCCGGCAGACGGCGCAGCAAGATATCGCAGGCGCGCTTTACATGATCCGGTCTGCCGTGGCTGGCCGGGTTATACAGGACGATGGTCAGATCCGCCGCCGCCGCGCAGTCCAAGCGCTTTTCGATGGTCTCCCACGGTGTCAGACGGTCGCTGAGGCTGATGACCGCGAAATCATGGGTCAGCGGCGCACCTAGCACCGCCCCGCCGCTGCACGCCGCCGTCAATCCCGGCACCACCTGAATCTCAGGCTCCTGCGCCTCGCCCCTCAGCTCATAGACCAGCGCCGCCATGCCGTAGATGCCGCTGTCACCGGAGCAAACCATGGCGGCGGTCTTGCCGCTGCGCGCCAGCTCCAGCACCAGCTGGCAGCGCTCTGTCTCCCGTGTCATGGGCGTGGAGTGAAGTTCCTTGCCGGGATAGCGATCCCGCACCAGATCCACATAGACGGGGTACCCCACAATGGCGTCGCACGCCTGCAGGGCCTCGTCTGCCCGGATGGTCATATCCTCATAGCCGCCAGGGCCGATGCCCACTACAATTACCTTACCCAAAACGCACCTCCCAATGCTCCGCCGCCACGGCGACGGTCACGCCGTCCCGCGCTGTTTTTTGTACGATCAGCTTTTCGGCATCCAGCAGCGCCGCCCGTTCACAGACATTGTCTACGCCGGTAACGGAACGGACGAAGTCGGAGGGAGTGAAGTCACCCGCCACATCCCGCAGCTGCTGCGCCGTGTAAAAATGCACCGGCCAGTTGTTTTTCTCACAGGCGGCCAGCAGTCCCGCCTCGTCCTGCTTCAGGTCGATGGAGTAGATGCCGCAAATGGCCGCCGTGTCCAGGCCATTTTCCGCGAACACTGTCTGCACCGCACGCACCACCGCTTCGGCAGAGATGCCCCGCCGGCAGCCTACGCCTACCCGCAATACGTGAGGGATCAGCCGCAGGGTGCGGGCAAAGGGTGTTCTGACGTGCCAGCCGATGAAAATACCCAGAGGGCCGGTCTCCCCGGCAAACGTACCCTCCGGCAGGGGGACAGGCAGGTAAAACTGGCTACAAAGAGGCACGTCCCCCTCCAGTATCGCCGCCGATACCGCCTTGGCAAGCCCCATGTCGGAGATGGCACAGCCGTGCCGGGCGGCCCATGCGTCCACGGCGAATTTTCCCCGGACGTCGGTGGCGGTGGTGACCACCGCCGTGGCGTCCAGCTTCTCCGCCAGCTTTTCCGCCAGCGCGTTGGCGCCGCCGATGTGGCCGGAGAGCAGGGGGATCACAAACTGGCCCGCCTCGTCGATGCACACCACCGCCGGGTCGGTTTTTTTGCTTTTGACATAGGGGGCGATCTCCCGCACGGCGATGCCGCAGGCCCCCACAAAGATCAGTGCGTCCATGGAGGAAAAGCACACACCATATATCGCCCTGTCCAGCGGCAGAAAGCCCGGCTCTTCAAAACGCGGCATGGTATAGCACATCCATACCTCCTCCGGCAGCGCCTCCAGTACCCGCCGCGCTGTGGCACAGCCGCCCCGGCTGTAGGCAAACAGGACGGCTCTCATTGGGCCCCCTTGCGGAACTCCGTTGTAAAATCGGGGTGGTACAGCAGCGACCGGAGATAGTTGTCGCCCAGGCAGTTGCCCACCACGATCAACGAGGTCTTGGTCAGACCGTTGCCCGTCACCGTCTCGTGGAGCGTCCCCACGGTGCAGCGGAAGATCTTCTCCTCAGGCCAAGTGGCCTTATATACCACTGCCGCCGGCGTCTCGGCGGCATAGCCGCCCGCCAGCAACTCGGCTTGCAGCAGTTCCGTCAGCGAGGTGCTGAGAAACAGCACCATGGTGGCCTGATGGGCCGCCAGCGATCGGATGGACTCCCGCTCCGGCACCGGCGTGCGGCCGGGGGCGCGGGTGATGATAACGGTCTGGCTCACATCGGGCAGGGTGTACTCCGCACGCAGAGCCGCCGCCGCGCCACAGAAGGCGCTGACGCCGGGGCAGACATCGTAGGCGATACCGCGTTTTTCCAGCTCGTCAAACTGCTCCCGTACTGCGCCGTAGATGCTGGAATCCCCTGTGTGCAGGCGCACGGTGGTCTTGCCGGCGGCCTCCGCCTTCTCGATGAGGGCGATGACCTCTTCCAGCGTCAGCTTGGCGCTGTCGTGGATCTCGCAGCCCTCCCTGGTATAGTCCAGCAGCGCCGGATTTACCAGTGAGCCGGCGTAGATCACCATGTCGGCCTCGCCCAGCAGCTTGACGCCCCGGACGGTGATGAGGTCGGCAGCGCCGCTGCCCGCTCCCACAAAATGTACCATTGTCAGTCCTCCTTTATCCGGCGCAGCAGTGCCGCTGCGTCCTTTGTCTCACAGAGATAGCCATATTCCTTGGAAAAGAGGATGGCTCCCGTCTCTATATTACTGCATTTATAATGCATCATGTCGTCGATGCGCCCGGCCAGACGGTGCAGCACCGCGTCATAAAGTCCCTGCTCCTTCAACAGCCGCAGGGCGTCGTCACAGGTGGCGCAGTGGAGCAGCGCCTCCGCGGCCGCCGCGTCCAAACCCTCCGCGGCGGCACAGGCCGTCAGGATGTCCATGCGGCAGTCGCCGTAGCGGGAGTGGGTGTTCCACATACCGCCCGCCAGCTTTACCAGCTTGCCGATATGACCGATGAGCAGCGCCCCGCGAAAGCCCAGCTCCCGGCACATCTCCATCGTGTCGCCGATGAAGTTGGAGGTCATCACCGCCGTGGCGGGATCGATGCCCATGACACCCTTGATATAGTCTGCGCCGTAGTTGCCGGGGGCCAGCAGTACATAATCCGCGCCGCCCTCCCGCCGCTGCCGCAGCTCTACATGGATGGTGTCCACCAGCGCCTGCTCGCTCATAGGCTCTACGATCCCCGTGGTGCCTAAGATGGATATGCCGCCCTCAATGCCTAATCGGGGATTGAAGGTCTTTTTCGCCAGCGTCTCGCCATCGGGAGCGGAAATCACCACATACAGGCCGCCGATGTATCCGAACAGGCCGCAGACCTCCTCCACATTCTCCTGAATCATCCGGCGGGGTACAGAGTTGATGGCCGCCGCACCCACCGGCTGGTCAAGACCCTGCATGGTTACCCGACCTACACCCTGTCCGCCGTCAATGACAATGCCAACAGTCTCTGTTTTCCGCACCTCGGCATAGATCAGGGTGTCACGGGTGATATCCGGGTCATCACCGCTGTCCTTCCGGATGGCACAGCGCACACAGTTTGGGGACAGATGGATGTCCTCCACCGCCAGCGTCAGTTCCATGCCCTTGGGTGTCAGCAGGCGGATGGACTCCTTTTTGCTGCCGCTCAGCAACATCCATGCGGCGGCCTTGGCTGCCGCCGCGGCACAGGAACCTGTGGTGTAGCCCAGACGGAGTTTTTTCCCGTCCCGTATGATAAATTCCTTCATAACCTACCGCCTGATCTGGTAGAGCATGGCGTTGCAGATGGCCGCCGCCACGTTGCTGCCGCCCTTGCGGCCCCGAGCCACGATGTAGGGCGCGGCAGCGGCCTTGATGATGCGCTCCTTGCTCTCCACTACGTTCACAAAGCCCACCGGCACCCCGATGATGAGGGCGGGATGGAGCTTGCCCGCCTCCATCAGCGCCTCTAAGGAGAAAAGCGCCGTGGGAGCGTTGCCGATAGCAAAGATGCAGGGCTTGGGCAGGGCTGCCGCCCGCTCCATGGATACAAAGGCACGGGTCACACCGCGCTCCTTAGCCTCCGCCGCCACGTCCGCGTCCGACATGAAGCAGTGTACCTCTCCGCCCAGCGAGGCGAGGATCGTCTTATTGATCCCGGCCTTGGCCATCTGGGTATCGGTGACGATGTCACAGCCCGCCCGCAGGGCGGCAATGGCCTTTTGTACCGCGTGGTCGGAAAAGGCCAGATTGTCCACATAGTCAAAATCCGCCGTGGTGTGGATGACCCGTTTGATGACCAGCTCATTCTCCGGATCCAGCCGCCGGTCACCCAGCAGCTCGGTGATGATGGCGAAGCTGCGCTTCTCGATATCCATAGGCTTCATCTGTTCCGTCATAGCGTCTCCTTTCTGCAAGCCGCCAAAAAGCGCTGTGCCATGACGGGCTTGGCGTAAAAATGGAAGTGAGGGAACCCGGCGTACAGCGTATCCGTGGCATACGCACAGCGCCACTGCTTGCCGGAGGGCTTTTCCGCCAGAAAAGCGCTGCCCGGCAGAGGCGTGTCCCAATGGTGAAATTCATGCATCGGCACCTGCTCCCCGGCGCGGCACAGGAGACTGCCCTCTCGGGCCGTGGCGGTAATATATCCGAACCGGGTCAGCTTCCCCGTGTCAAAGCAGTCCCCGGGCAGCGCACCCACCATGGCGTGGCCTGCAATGGACTCTGTCAGGTACATAAAGCCGCCGCACTCGGCGATACAGGGAATCCCCGCGTGTACGGCCTCCCGAAGCTGCCCGCGCAGGGTACGGTTTTCCGCCAACTGCGCCGCGTACAGCTCCGGGTAACCGCCGCCCAAGTACAGCCCCTGTACGCCGTTGGGGAGCCGCTCATCCGCCAGCGGGCTGAAGGGTACCAGCTCCGCACCCAGCTGCCGCAGCAGGTCTAGGCTGTCCT
>OIVP01000409.1_pt1 | contig 12944 bp, 9 predicted proteins | sample 1587231 | NCBI WGS metagenome assembly OIVP01 (sample SAMN02675049, study PRJEB24791) | human gut metagenome, SKBSTL061 | isolation source: stool | host: Homo sapiens | place: USA | reverse complement strand
TGCCGTGCCGCAGCCGCCGGAACGGTGCTTAAGCCGTCAGGCGGGAATTGTGCGGTGTTGCCCAAGGGCTTTGCGGCACCTTCTGCCAAAAAATTAACCTCCATAAACATTCCCACTTTTTCTTGACAAGGCTCTGCAGGCGTGCTATTTTAAATTTTGTCAATTAGCCTGTCTAACCATCTGAGGGGCCTCGCCCCGCAGGTTTTTCTTTGCGTGAAATGTTAGGCTGAGCTAACCATACATTTTCAAACCAGAGCTAGAGGTGTGTTACAATGAGATTGAAAAAAGTATTTGCAGGTGCACTTGCGGCCGCTATGCTGGTATGCGCTGTGGCAGTCCCGGCCTTCGCTGCGGAAGAGGTGGAGCAGGAGAACTGCCTGTCCTCCAGCTATGTCCAGATGAACATCCCTTACGCCGATTTCTACAAAGCTGCCGGTGTGGACAATGCATCTGAGATCGATGCTGTTACCAGCGCCACCAAAAACAAGACCCGTGCAGGCAAGCTTGCCGCCGGTTCCTACCATGTCAACGCCGACGGCACCGACATCACCGGTGTTTCCTTCCCGGTCAAGGTGCTGACCCCGTGGGCGCTGGAGAATGCAAAGCAGGTCACCGATGCCGACAGCTACGACATTACCGTTACCCTGAAGGGCAAGGAATCCACCACCACCTACACCGGCGCAGATGCTCTGTTTGAGAACGAGAGCTACGCTTACTACAAGCTCAGTGAGACCCCTGCCTACTACATCACCGCATGGTATAACCTGCTGAGCGGCAAGTGGGAGTTTGGCAAGGTCCACGCCACCGAGACCACCGTAGAGGGCACCACTGTGGAGCTGAATACCAACGGTCACCACACCACCTACGAGATGAAGATCTCCGGTTTTGATCTGGACTACAAGACCAACAAGGTCTACGGCGTGGTGCTGACCACCGCCGACGGCACCGAGTATGGCCTGCATCATGTGACCAACATCTGGCATGGTACCAAGCTGGGCTTCAATGTCGATGACCCTTACTTTGCATCCATCATCGGTAAGACTGTTACTCAGATCACCTTCTACGCCGCCGATGGCGTGTATGTCCTGCCGGTCAACGTGGCGCTGTGAGGTCGCGGAAAGCTTCCTGATTTAGCAAAATACAGTACAAAATGGCAAGGCCGCCTGGCAGCAGGCGGCCTTGCCGTTTTGTAGCAATTTGTGTTTCTAGGAACATCGTTCGGAGTAGCCTGCGCCGCACAGCTGCTCACACAGCAGTGCCAGCAGTTCGGCGTTGTCATCCACAATGAGAGACCTTGCGCACTCATATCCGAACTTTTCTCCGCTTTCACGGCTTCCCCGAAAGCGACCGTTTCTGTACCTTCCTTATAGTTAAAGGTAATAAGTACCTTATCATCGTAGAGATAGATGGCATTGATGAAGGTATCCACCAGTGCCTGCCGCTGCTCCGGCTGGGTCATATCCAGCTTGCGGAAGCGAAGCAGCCAAAACCGGACGAACTCCTCTTTCATCTTTGGCTTAGCCAGCCGTTCCTCTGCAATGCGGGCTTGCAGTTCCTTCCTCTGCTCTTCCAGCGCTTCCAGCCGCTCCTTGGTGGAGCTGGTCAGAATGCCCATCTGGATGGCATTCAGCATATTGGTGATGCCGACTTCCGTTTCTTTCAACTGCTTTTCATAGATGGGCAAATCCGTGCTTTCCTGATTTTGCAATTCCATGACTTTGGCAATGATGGCATTCATGGAAGCGTCATCTTCCACCAGCTTCATGGTCTCGTTGATCACCAGATCTTCCAGCCACTGTTTCCGCACGGCCTTTTTATCGCAGGTCTTTTTCTTCTTGGCAGCAGCACACTTGTAGTAGGTATACATTTTCCCGGTGTGGCTGACACCGCTTTCTCCGAACATCAGCGCTCCGCACTTACCGCAGTACAGCTTGGTGGTGAGCAGATAGCTTTCCTCTGCCTTATGACGGGCAGGGGCTTTTTTGTTTTTCGCCAGCTTTTCCTGCACCTTGTTGAACAAGTCCTCCGATACCAACGCCGGGATTGCATTGGGCTGTACCACATCCCGCAAACGCAATTCGCCGATGTACCGGCGATTACTCAGCATCCGCTGAATCGTATTGTAGGACATCTCCCCGCCCATTGAATTTTTGATGTTGTGTGCCTTTAACCAATCCCGCAGGTCAGTCATGGTCGCACCGTCCGCATACTTCTGGAACGTCTGCTCCACATACGGAGCCAACAACGGGTCGGGCTGGTAATGCCGGGTCTCATCGATCATGTATCCGAACGGAATCGTGCCGCCATTATAAATACCCTTGAGAGCATTTTCGGTCATGCCGCGCACGACCTTTTCAGACAGGTCAGCCGAGTAGTATTCGGCGTAGCCTTCCAGCACCGATTCCAGAATAATGCCCTCCGGGCCAGCCGAAATGACTTCCGTTGCCGATACCAGTTTCACGCCGTTTCGCTTCAGCTGAGTCTTGTACCGGGCACTGTCGTAGCGGTTTCGGGCAAAGCGGTCGAGCTTCCAGACAATGATGATGTCAAAGATGCCACGCTCACTGTCCTTGATCATCTGCTGGAACTGCGGGCGGTTATCGGTCTTGGCGGAGATGGCACGGTCAATGTAATGCTTCACCACCGTGAAGCCGTTCTTTTCCGCATAGGCGGTGCATTCCCGGATCTGACCTTCAATGGATTCTTCGCGTTGGTTGTCGCTGGAATAGCGGGCATAGATCACGGCAGTCATGGCAAGCACCTCCTATTTATACATCATTGAACGGTGGAATGTTCTTCCAAAGCAATGTTTCGTATAATTTATATACCACATTTTGCAATGAAGTGCAATAGAATAATGAAATCAACGAACAGCATTTACTTCTTTTTGTAATAAGATACCCACCGACCTATGGTTTTCGCCATAAGCTGGTGAGCATCTGTTCTTCTTGGTCTATAATCACTGATGGCGCAGTAATGGACATCCCGTCCTTGTTGTATCTGGTTAATTGCAGTTTCGGAGTACAACAAAAAAATGAGACAGGCAACCTTTTTCGGGGAAGTCCATCTCATTTTTTTGTTTTGGCTGTTTTGCAACAGCCCTGTTTAAATCGCTCAAGCTAACCAAAAACAACGGCTGCTTTTCGGAGCAGAGAATTGATTCTGTTAATAGATGCTGTCTTCTGAAATTTCAATTCCAAGTACTCCGAGGATGTCTGCGTTTTTCTGCTGCAAACAGTTCCTGATGGCCTCCTTCAGTTTCTCATCCGTTACCCACAAAGGCATCATTTCACGTGGGATGCATTGATGAAATGCATTTTCAAATTTGGTACACAGTTCAAACAATTCCTCATCCACAGCAGTTTGGGGCATAGAATCGTCCGAAAAAAGATCATCTAAAGTTTCAACAGTCACTCTGTCCGGCCTCCTTTTTGCCTTTTGTCAACGTTCTTCCCAGATGGCACGTTCACGCTGCTCACGGTCATAGGGTTCTGCATTCTTAATGATCGCGTCGAGCATCTGGTTAAATACTCTTACCGAATTGGGGAAAAGTTTGGTCAGCCGTTGCAGCTTGATGCTATCGCCCATACTCGCTTCAAAAAAGTGTGCAAACGCCTCATGCTCCATGGCCCATGCTCTTGCGCAGTATTCTTCGCTATGACCCCATCCACCACGAACATGGCCATTGGTAGCAAAATTTGCGAGATCCGAACAGCTGTGCCACGCTCCCTCGCAAAGATTGCGCACAGCTCTTTTCCTCTGTTCCGGGGTAGAATTATTATAGCATTGAATTAACCTTTGTCCATCACTGACCAACGCATGGTGAAACGCAGCATTTTCCGACATCAAATTTTGATATCTCATGCATACATAATCAATCATGTGCCCCAGTTCGTGGTAGTATGTAGCACCCGCCCCTCGCACGTTCTTCTCATCCTCTGCTGCATTGTAATAAACGCCGTGCTCGGCAGGCGAGTAATGGCTTGGCTCCGGTCCGCTATAATCGCCGTTGAGGATACATAGCTTTTCTGCAAACAAATCAAAGACCTTCCTTGCAGCCGGAACAGCATTCCCATAGCGCTGATCAAGGATCGCATTGTATTTGGGGGAGGAGAAAGGCTTGTCCTGTTTGATGCTCGGTCGTATGCTGGCAGCTGTTTTTGTTCCTGCAGATGCTACTGAAGCAGCCGCTGCTGCCGTTGTTCGTGTAGCACGTCCGATTTGCTCATACTTCTCGACTGTGTCAAGTGTTTTCTTGAGGGATTCTTCCAGTGAACGCAGCTCACCATAGCTGGCTCGGAGACTTGTGACGCTGTCGAGTACGATTGCATAAAGTCTTCTGGACTGCTGGTCATTCCAGCTATGATTGACTTTATTAAACTGCTGCAGGATTCTTTGAATAAAATACCCGATTGCTTCCCGCGCAGCAGTTGTCTGGTTCAATGCATGACGAACCGCAGATGAGTTTACGTTTGTCATCACGAATCACCCTTTACATTGGCAACAACTCGCTGCAGAAAGTTTCGACCTGCTCTGGTGCAGGGCTGACATACGGTTTGAACTGGAATGTATCAGTAGTACCATTTGTATAGTAAACCGTATTGTCATGCAGCGTGGAAACATTCACGTTATCGATCAGATTGAATGCATCCGAATCACTCAACGCAAACACGATTCTCTCCCTGAACTTGTTCAAAATGTTCATGCCAAAGTGCATAGATTCCTTTACCGTCTGATAATCGCTGGAGCAGATGATAAAGTGGATGCCATAGGCTGCACCGTCTGCAATCAGTTTCTGCAATTTTTCGCTAGCATTTCCCAGCACCCCAGAGGCAGGCTGAGCAGAAGTATAGGAAGAGTCTGCGCCAATGCTGGAGAACGATGCCATCAGATCCGCAAACGGATCTCTTTCCTCTACATTTTGCGATTCTGCCGGAGCCACATCCGCAGTAAGAGACGGCACTTGAGCCAGCAGTGCGGCAAAGGGATCGTCATCCGCAGGCTTCGTGGAGAATCCCGTCGGCTCGACAGGGGAATCCGTCGGTTCTGCAGAGAATCCAGCCAGAAGATCAAGCGTCGGATCTTCCACCACAGTCGGCGGGACATCCACTGCTTTGGGTTCTGCTGGAAACTCTATATACTCCGCCTCATCGACCCGGTCACCCAGCAGCATCGTCTGCATCAGATCCAGGAACTGCAGATTTTTGATGACAAACAGCACCGTATCTCCACCTGTTTTCTTTTTGCGCTGCTGATACTTTTCGTAAAGGTCATGGACAAACTGTACGATATCTGAACGGGTATGTGCAGTGTGCAGTTCTGCTACACCATGCTCGAGGCTTTGATAAAAACTTCCGCAGCGGTCATCTCCCACGATGCTGTCGCCATCCACACAGTACACACACGCCCTGCGGTTCAGCGCAGCCGAGAGCAGGAACAGATTGACCGTCCGATCCATCAGTTCATCATTGGAACCACAGATCAGGACATTATGCTGTTTCTTGCGGTCAAACGTCAGTTCAAACGGGTCATCCACCTTAATTTTTTCGCCCATATGCACAGTGACCGTGCTGGTATCGGCAATACCGATCGACCGTGCAGCAAGATAGTCCAGCATCGGCACAGTGCGGGAGCCCTCGAACACCTGCATCGTGCAGGGAGAATCCGCAAACTTCTCACTGATCTGTTTCAGGTAATACTTTTTGGTTTCATCATTGCAGAAAGCGACCCGCAGGCCAACGTTCGGATTGTTCTCTGTGTAGTCTTCGTTCAGCACAGCGGTTCCGCGGGGTCCTTCCATTTTTTTCATTGCATCCGAGCAATGGGTATCACCAAACAGATAACGAGTATCATCTTCGCCACATTTAAGGCCGACACGGATACGCATCTGCTCGATCGTACCACGATCCAGCGTCAGGGTCGAAATGATTTTGGTGGATTGAGTCGCCATCAGAAGATGCACGCCGTAGGAACGTCCTTCCGTAACGATCTTCTTCGCCAGATTTGCGCACCGCTCTGCCACCTTGCGGTTTGTTCCGCTGTCAAACAAAATCTGGAACTCATCCATGATGACAAGGATACGGGGCATGCTATTTCCGGTATTGGTAACATAGTCTTCCAGCTTTGTATATCCACCGGATCTCTTGAATATATCCGAGCGATTCGCCATCTCCTGGACCAGATTTTCCAAGATGCTCTCGCCGAACTCCTGCAGTGCATCCAGCGCCAGCAGCTTGATGTGCGGCAACCGCTCCGATTCATAGATTTTGAACTCGGTACCGCCCTTGAAATCCATCAGATACAAATTGAGCTGTTCCGGCGAATAGTTCATCATACTGCTCATAATCAGCGTATGCAGCAGGGTCGATTTGCCGCCACCCGTACCACCGCCGATCAGGCCATGATGCGAAGTGCCCTCGCCAAACACCATGCTCACGACCGAATCGCCATCGCCGATGCCCATCGGCAGCTTCAGTACCTTGGCTGTGCTGCCCTGGAACGGTTCCGGCGGGAGGATTTCTTCAAAATGGATGCTCTGAACGCTCAGTTTTTCGACTGCCTTGTGATATTCTACCGCAAATTTTTCCAACTGTCCGGCATCGGGTTTTTCGATCAAACGGACCGAGAGATGATACGGCAGCAGAGCAAAGCCGTTTTCTTTACATTCGATCTGGACACAATTCTTTTCCAGTTCGGCCAGTTTTTCGTCTATGTGGTCATAGCTGCTTGCCACCTCGACCGCAGTATTCCGACACAGAACGACATAGATGCCGCACCTGTTTCCTTTCTGCATAACAGAGGACAGCAGTTCCAGACAGCGAGCGTCCGCATTCAACGGGAAATCATACAGCATGAGCAATGTAATCGCTTCTGTACGTCTTGGATTGTGCGCATTATAATCCAGCAAATCATCATAATCAGGGCGGTCACGGATAAAATCAAGCGTCTGTCCTTCCAGCTCTTTCAGACAGCTCAGCAATTCTTCTGTCCGGGACATCTGCGTGACAGCCCTTTTGTAGGAATCCGGCATTTTATTGACGAAGTTGGACAACATACGGACACTTCCGCCGCCCTCTTTCGGATCAAAGATACAGAAGCGCACTTTGGATGCCGGGCACTTCCGAAGGAAGCCCCAGATTACGCGATATGCTGCACTCTGCATATTATCGTGCTGCGCCTCAGCTCCGATTACCTCCAGATTGAGTGGATGATGGAGATTAAACATCATCGGCAATTCCACACGGCTCATATCAATAGAGTGACCCGGTGTTTCCGCGCGGAAAGCACGCACGATTTTTTTATAGCCGATGCTTTCATCAAAGATTTCGGCCGGATAAGCGATCTGGCCCATGCAGAACAACTCCGGGAAAGTTGTACTTGCCGACTGTTGATCAAATGGCTCCTGAGATATCTGTTTCCATTCAGTAAGGTTCTGAATGGAAACATCCAGCTCTGCATCATCTTTCGCTTCGACCAGCTTGCGGATAAACGGCGAGAACGCAATGCCCCGGTTCTGCATTCCCTCAAAGATAAGCATATACTTACTGAAGAAGCGGTCGAAACCGGCTTTATCCGGCATCAGATGATAAAGCAACGGCAAGCCGCGCTCCGAAAAGCTCTGCTGATCCTGCTTGATGACCGCTGTTAGAGGCTGTATCGTCTGCAGCATCTGCCGGTAGCTTTCCTGACGTGTGCCTGGCTGCGGCGGCGGGCAAATGATCATTGTATAAATGCCGCACCGGCTGCCATTACGCAGAATATTGCGCACATCCGTAAGAATCGAATCGCTGATATTGCGAGGGAAATCATACATCACGAGGCAGCGGACTCGCAGGGTCTCTTCCGGGTGTTCCCTTGAATAGTCAAAAATACTGTCGTACTCTGTTCCGAGTTTGTCCATCAGGGTCGTCTCGATTTCTTCGTTCAACAGCGCCAGTTGTGTAGCGATATCCTCTGCCGTAAAGCAGATCTTTTCACCGAACAGTTCTGGCAGACGCTTGCGAGCATCAAAGAAAGGTCCGACACTGGTTCCACGGTTTTCAGGATCGATCACCGTGATTTCCAACTTTGCCACAGGGCTGCTAGCCAGAACACCAAACATCCATGCATGCGACAGTTGCTTTGCCTTTTCCGGGAAACGAGCGTCCGACATCACAAGGAGTGGTTCAGCTCCTTTACATGCCATCGGAAGCGGAAAGCGGATCACATCGTTAACCATCATATGGGCACAGCGCTTTTTCAGAAGGGACAAAAGCTTTTTATTCTCGACCAGAAGCAAAAGAGGATAATCCGTAAAGCTCATCCAGAGGATTCCATCTGCAAAGTTTTTCCCGCTGTTCACTTTCACTCTGCGCGATTCATAATCCATTCCCGTCTGCGCCAGAAAATCAACAAATTCCTGCGGGAACAGTTCATCCAGCTCTCTCTGCAGCTGTTTTTCATCGCTCTTGTTCTTGATGCTCTCCTGATTATCAAACTCCTGAATCGTAGACAGGAAATTGAGCGCCAGAGTCTTTTGGTCCTGCTCGAACGCTTCCTTTTTCATTGTCAGCTCATCCTGCGTAATTTCCGGCAGCAGTTCACTGACCTCATTCACAAATTTATGCACCGTATTTCTCAGCACAATAAGGCTTTCGTAGTCTTTCTTGCGTTGTGCCGAAAACAAAAAGTGCAGATCGTTGATCAGAAAAGGAAGCATGGACTCACGATATTTTTTTGAAATCTGGCCATAGTCTCTGCGGATTGCCTCGATGCCTTCCATCAATGCAGTATAGTTTCTGTATGCCTGGCTTTCCACACCCGCCAGTTCGGCTTCCTTACGTGTTTTGGTCTTGCTGTAGTACTTGTCAGAACTCATCAGCTGTTGATCCATCTGATCCACATCTTCAAGGATCTTCTGGGCATCCTCAATCATTTTGGCCGACTGACGTGACAGTGTCTCACATTCCTGTTTGTAAGCCTTTTCCCGGCGCGTCTTTTCCGCATTGTTTTCTGCGATGATTCTCGTTCTTTTTGCCTGATATTCTCTTTCCTGCGTGACGAGCCGGGGGTCCCATTTTTCAATGAAACCATTCAGTTCCCCGATCAGAGCAAATACTTCTGCCTGCGTCAAAGCATCCATCGTGTTCTCCTCTCTCTCAAGACATCTTAATGATCTTCGATTTCATACCGACACTGTCCTGGGCACTTTTCCGAATGGAAACCCACCTTGAGCGAGGTGGTGACCTGCAAAGGATAGCTGAATATCTCTACCATTTCCCCGCCGATCTCCGGGTCGCTCGTGTTGCACACCAGTGTGTACTGCTTCAGATCGTTCAGCAAACGAGGCCGGTAGCCCGGCTCCGTCATGTTCAGGATATCAAGGCACAATTTCACTCCGATGCAGGTGATAAAATTGATATCCACTGAGATGCCCGGCTCAAAGCGGACTCCCTCAATATTCTCCTGATTGGAATAAACATGATGGTTTGCCTGCACCCGTGCCGAAAGTTCCGTGCCCTCGCCCAAAGCACATGCGTAGCAGGGCATTCCCCTGTCCGGGATATGATAGAAAATTTCTCCGGCATAGGCACGCTCCCAGAATCCGACCGAGAGAAATGCCGCTCCGTAATAAATGCTTATGCGGTTTGCGTAGACATCTGCTCCACGGTTATCTGCACAGCCCACAAAAACGGTTTCCCCTTTTACACAAAAATCATCCAGCACGGCCTTTGGAATGTTCTGAACGATTCCCTCAAATATCTGCACATCAATTTGAGGATTGATATTCAGCAACTTACGCTTCAGTGCATTTATCTTAAGGTCTCCGACATCCTCAATACCACACTGGTGCCGACAGATATTGTGGTATTCCATTACATCCGGGTCAGCAAGCAGAAAATGGCCCACACCGGACCGGGCAAGTTCCATTGCTACGAGGCTTCCAACTGATCCACACCCCAGAATCACTGCCCGTTTGTGATCCATTTTATCCGTTTCTAAAATACCTTTGTTGCGGGAAAATATATTTTGGTGCAATTCATAGGGTTCCGCATTGATTGGTTTTCCGTCAAAATAGAACTGAATTTTTTCCTGTCTTGCGACCCCGCAAAAACCTTTGGCGTTCGGCTCAAAGCCTTCCGGAAGGATCTGCCCCAAAAACTCCCCACGCTCTGAGAGCTCCGGCGGAAAAATATTGAAGATAGCAGTGTCCTTGAAATATTTTCCTCTCACTGGCCCCGGGTGTGCTTCCCTCATCTGCGCCGCCGAAAGGAATACCGTCTTTTCTATTTCTTCCCCAAAAAAATTTTCCAGCATATCAATTACCCTTTCTCACGCCAAACATAACAATACGTCTGGCAATTTCCTCCATTCGCCCATTTTCTTTCGGTGACTTGCCATCTGATGTGTCATGTGCATCATTCCATGCTTTCTCCAAATCTCCGGAATGATAATAAAACACCTTTTCACGCCATGCTCCCAGCATTTTATTTTCCGTCAGGTCTGTAAAACGCACAGCTTCGTTCTCGTTATTGCTTTTCGGCAAAAGCCATAATGTATTCTCATTCCATCTGACCCGAACAGAGATATTTTTCTCCTGCAAAAATTCCAAATCAGCATACAAGAGATCAAGCATCCGAGTCATCTGTTCCTCCGAGACCACTTGCTTCATGCCCATAGCCGGTGCGGTAATCTGCATATCAAGGTAAGACGATACTTCTTCCATGAAATTCTCGATGGATTTTTTGTTGGATGTTCCTCCTGCTTCAGAACGACCACATTTCCGCCGCATAAGAGCAAGTGAATCTTCTACCGAACGATACTTTAGAAGCTCTTGCGGAAACCGTTCATTTCCTATCTCATAGGAAATGCGCCGATAGTTCCGATATGTCTGTCCCACATGATAGACCGTCATACGGAAATCCGGATCAAGATTGACCAGAACCGAGATTGCTCCCTGCGGCCGCATGGACGCATAGACGTGATTAGTTTGATCGTCCGTCCCCGAGAACTGGTCAAAAGACCCCGGATGACGATGCCACAGCCCAATCAGTTCCAACCGTTCCTGATAAATTGCAGCGACCTTGTTAATCAGGTGCTGGACATACGGCTGATCGTATTCAAAATATGCGACTTCAAAAATCGAATTCGGACCGGGGTCGATGGACTCCACAACATACCATGTATCCCCGATCACTTTGCCAAGGAATAGACCGCCCGTTTCTGTCTGTATCTTTTCTGCCGTCTCTGCCATGACTGCCGCTATCGCCCGCTGCGAAAAGACCACTTCCATCTGTTCACACCTCATTCGAAACAAAAACACTCATCACCCACCGACGTGAGTGATGAGTGTTTTTCAATACTCAATAATTGCCTTCAAGCGCAACATCATCGCTGATTTCGCCATTCATCCACATTTCGCACAGAAGGATCCATTTACAGGCCCAGCTGAGAGAGGATGCAGCCGAAGTCGAACGTGTCATACCCGTCTTGAAGTATTTCGGATCTGCAGTACAAATAAAATATTCTTCATTACGTCCGAAATTATCCCGATAGATATGCGGCAGACCAAGACCGAAGCCATGTCTTACACAATTTTCGTAGCTGCCATATGTTTCCTCAAGGATCGGCATCATGCGGGTCGCTATATCCTTCAGCCGCGGCTGTACCGGAAGAATCTGGATCGAACCGCCATATTCCGATGCGCCTGCATGAGGATGATCATTTTTATAAATCAGCATCAAATCCCAGACCATACCGTCCGGACCAGCGGGCTGCACTTTGCCACGCCAGTACAGTCTGCCGGAACCATCAGGAAGCTGATGAATCGTAAACGACGGAAAGAACTTGTTCATGGCCTGGACTTCTGCCCGATAGAGGTCGGGATCACTCTGATACCAGTAAAATGCCATTGTTACTCCCTCCTGCCTTAAGCAAGCTTACCCTGCGGGACCGAAATTCCCGGACGGGTAGGATCATCCGATTCGCCCGGCAACTGAACCTGACCCGTGGGCGAGACCATAACGGTTTCACCGCTATGAATTGCTTCCTGCAATGCACGACGACGTGCAGCGACCACATCATTGTTATCCATACTGTATTAACCTCCTGCTGAAACAAGTCGTTTGGCGCGACAGTATTTTTTGTCCTTGCCAGGCGATCAGGCTGCAAAGCTGCGGATGATCTCGCCGTTCTCGGCGATCTGAGTAGTGCATCTGCTGACAAATGCCTCTGCTTTTTCCTCGCCCTGTTCCTGAACCATGCGAGCATAAGAGTTGTTGTACAGCTCGCTGCCTTCATTCATCAGATCTGCCAGACTCATACCGCGATTTTCATTCATCACACGGCTATATTCCATACGATCCCGGATGCACTGCAGGGCAGAACTGTCCTTTTCCAGACAATCTGCCGTCTGAGCCATATAATTGCGGTAGTAAAGAATCTTTTTGACCGTTTCAAACAATGCCATAATCGCATAGAGGAAGAAACAGAAGATAAATTTAAACAGACCGACGCAAATCGAAATCACCATGTTTCCCGTGGAAACAAAGAACCCCGGAATTGCTGCAATGAAGCGGTGGAAAAAGTTACTCGCGCTGCCGCCGATCGCTGCACACAGTACCATATAAAGAAGTGCACCCATGATGCCACCGCTCAGCCCCCAGATGAATCCAATCACACCACCGATTGCACATCCAACCAGACACTGCGTATACTGTCCATGGATATAATTATGGTTTTTCTGCAGTTCTTCCACATTATCCTTCACGAGCTTTGTAGTGCAGTCATAGCACAACATCTTTCCTGCATATTCACCACCAGTCACACCAAAGGAATCGCAACAATAGCGGCACAAATTCTTGCCGCACCGTGCGCAGTGGCCTACCACCCTCTCTTCCGGGTGGTAGTAGCATCCCGGATCCATGTTGGATGTCGTAGGGGGTGTAAAAGTCTGCGCCTTCTTG
>OIVP01000381.1_pt1 | contig 13531 bp, 10 predicted proteins | sample 1587231 | NCBI WGS metagenome assembly OIVP01 (sample SAMN02675049, study PRJEB24791) | human gut metagenome, SKBSTL061 | isolation source: stool | host: Homo sapiens | place: USA | reverse complement strand
GCAGCTGCCGCACCTCGCTCGCCGTATCGGCACTTAGAATTATGCGGTATTGCCCTAAGAAAAAAGCGGTGCCCCGGCACCGCTTTTTTGTTTACAACCGTAGGGGCGGATTCCCTATCCGCCCGTCAAGCGGCGGCACGGCTCGGGCGGATGTGGAATCCGCCCCTACGATACAATGATGAAAATTTTAGTTGCAACTTTATTAGTCTACGCCCTCGGCCTGCTGTTTACAGCGGTGGGCAGTCGGCTGGCGGGGCGGTGCACTACCTGGTGCTGCGCCCTGCTTGGGCTACCCATGTGGGTCGTGGGCGGCACGGTGGCACCGTTCTGCCTGGCGCTGCCGCAGCTGATGCTGGCATTTCTGGCGGCGGGCATGTCGGTCACGGCGCTGGCCGTCGGCACCGCACTGGCGGGCGCTGTCACGAATCTGGGGCTGGCGCTCTCCGTCTGTCTGCTGCGCAAGAGGCACTGCGCCGTGGCGGACCGGGACGAGTTCTGCCGCAAATGCCTGCTGCTGCTGGCGGCCTGCGGCGTGCTGGCCGTGTTTGTGCGGGACGGCGAATTGAGCTACACCGGCACCGGACTGCTGATGCTGCTGTTCGTGCTCTTTGTCATGATGAGCATTGTGTTCCAGCACAAATTCACCTACGGTGATACGATCAAGGGGGTCTCCACGTCCGAAAAGCACCCCAGCCCGCAGCTGGCCGCGCAGGAATACGGCTACACCGCCCACACGATGGCCTTCCCGGTCATGAACGTCCGGAACGCACTGAAAAATCTGGCGGGCGTCGTGGGCGGGCTGGCCCTGCTGGCGGGCGGTGCACAGGCGCTGCTCTACAGCGCCACGACGCTGGCAAACCTCACAGGCACGATCCAGGCCCTCTGGGCGGCGACGCTCATCAGCTTCGGGTTCTGTATCCCTCTGCTGGTCGAGGCGCTGAATCACCCGCTGGGCTCGGTCTGGAAGTGGTTCTCGGTTCGCTGCCGCTACTACCCGCCGGATTCGCTGCCCATCCAGCTTTTGAACAGCGCGATCCTGAACCTGACGCTGGCGCTGCCGATTTCCAGCCTGATGTACCGCCACAAGCTGCCCGTCGGCGCGCAGTTCCGCAGCTATGAAGTCCCCGTCTGCGCCGCCATGGCGCTGGTGCTGTTGCTCCCGCCGCTGTGCAGGCACAAGCTGAAGCGCGGGCAGGGGTGGATGTGTTTGGCGCTGTATTTTGCGTATCTGGCCGCCGCGTTGCTGCTGCCAAGAGCCGGGGCGTAAAGGATGTATGCTTCTGCTGTCGAAAACTTGTGCGGAGGGGTCAAGACCCCTCCCTACGATACCGCTTTCCAGGGTTCTGTAGGGAGCGGTCTTGACCGCTCCGTGCCCGCTTACCATTGCGACACACAATAAAAATCCCGCAACACAGTAGGGGCCGGGTATGCCAGGCCCCTGCAACGCAGCAGCGGCCCACGCTTCGTATCTCCCGAAGTGTGGGCCGCTGTTTTATTTGCTTATCTCCGCGCAAGCCTCTTTAATGATCTCCCGCTCGACGAAATGCAGCTTTTTGCCGTTGATCAGCTGGTAATCCTCGTGGCCCTTGCCCGCGAACAGAACGATGTCGCCGGGCTCGGCCATTTTCACCGCGGCATAAATCGCCTCGCGGCGGTCCGTGATGCAGGTGTAGGGTGCGCCGGGAGCCATGTGGCCCGCAATGTCGCGGATGACGTCCTCGGGCGGCTCGTTGTCGGGATTGTCACTCGTGATGATCGTATAGTCGGCGTAGGCGCTCGATGCGTCGGCCAGTTCCTTGCGGCGCACCTGCGTGCGGCCACCCACCGACCCAAATACACAAAGTAAACGGTGCGGATCGTACGCCCGCAGCGTTTTCAGCGCACTGGTCAGGGCCAGCCCGTTGTGGCTGTAGTCCACAATGAAGGTGCGCCCGGGCAGACCCTCGACGACTTCAAAGCGGCCCTGCACGGGGGTGTGGACCAGCGTGGCGGCGGCTTGAGCAGGCGTCACGCCGAACGCGCCGCACAGTGCGACGGCGCACAGCGCATCCGAAGCGCTGAACGTGCCGGGGGACATGACCTCGATGTGGGTCGTTTCGCCCGCGTGTACGCAGTCAAAGTCAACGCCGAGGGCGGTCTGGCTGCGGTACTGTGCCAGATTCTGCCCGTGATAGTCGGCGGCATTCTGGATGCCAAAGCTGATCTGTTCGCCTTTAAAGCCCTCGCGCATGAAAGCGCTGTAGGGGTCATCCACGTTGTAAACCATCGTGCGGGCGTTGTATTCTGCAAACAGGCGGCGCTTGGCGCACTTGTAGTCCTCAAAATCGGGGTGCTCGCCGGGTCCGATGTGATCCTCCGACAGGTTCGTGAAGGCCACGACCTCAAACGGCACGCCGTCCACGCGGTGGTGGCGCAGCGCCTGGCTGCTGACCTCCAGTACGCAGTGGCGTACGCCCGCATCCAGCATCTTGCGGAACAGCCGGTGCAGCTCGAGACTCTCGGGCGTTGTATTGGCGGTAGTCTCGTGCACGCCCGCAATGTCCACGCCGTTGGAGCCGATGTAGGCGCAGGGCAGACCGGCCTCGGTCATGATGGCCGAGGTCAGCAGGGCGGTGGTCGTCTTGCCCTTTGTGCCCGTAATGCCGATGAGGTGCAGCTCGTCGGCGGGGTTGCCGTAGAAATCCGCACCGATGACGGCCAGCGCCGCGCGAGTGTCGTCGGTGACGATCTGCACGGCGTCCGCGGGCAGGTCGACCCTATGCTCCACCAAAAACGCACGACAGCCGTTTTGGTAGGCGCTTTCGGCGTAGGTATGCCCATCCAGCCACGCACCGACAAGGCAGACGAACAGCGAGCCGGCGCAAGCCTTGCGGGAGTCGTAGGTGATGGCGGTGATGTCCGTTTCGGAGGCACCTGTGTGGGAGATACGTTGGACAAGGTCGTTTAGCTTCATGATAACGTCCTTTTTAAAATAAGAAAGAATAAATAATAAATAATAAAGAATGTGGAGTTTTCTCCCTTTGGTCGAAAACGAAATCCGTAGGGGCGCATTCTATATGCGCCCGCGGAAGTTTGCCTTGCCGCAAGCGGGCACGGGCGGATATGGAATCCGCCCCTACGCTTTTTGAGCGGAGCGCCAGCGACGCGATTCACCACATTTATTATTTCTTATTTTTTATTTATTATTTGTGTACCGGGTAATACGTCTTAAACTTCTTGAACTGCCTTCTCAGCTGCTCCAGCACGCAGGCATAGCGCACGGGGTTCCACAGCAGGTCGGGCTTGTACAGCAGACTGCACGCCTCCTTGCCCTGCGCTTTCAGCGCCTTGGCGCGTGCGACGAGGTCTTTGTCCTCGGTGTAGGTGAAGGCCACCTGCGCGGGGACGTGGTGCCAGAACACCTCATTCTTGTTCAGCACGCAGTCGGTGCCGCCGTCGTTCCACTTTTCCACAACCAGCCGGGCAATGTTCATGCCGGTGGCGGTCACATAGTAGTTGCTGCGGCCCTGGCGCAGGTTGATCTCAAACACGCGGTAGTCGCCGGGGGTGCCGCTGTACTTGATGTCAAAGTTGGAAAAACCGGTGTAGCGGCAGGCCTCCAGCATCTTGCGGATGTTCTCCACCAGCGGCAGGGAGGTCGTGTCCTCACTGACGATGGCGGCATGGTTGCCCAGGCCATGGGGGGTGTGCTCCTCGACCATCGTATGGCCAAGGCACATGGCGCGGACCTTACCGTTCTCGTCGGAGAACGCCGTCAGCACGCGCATGTGGTCGTCGCCGCCCGGCACCATCTTCTGCAGGACCATGCGGTCCGGGTAGCCGCTGGCATAGATCGTTTTGACGATCTCGGCGGCCTCGGCGGGGGTGGCGGCGGTGTAGACCTTCTTCATCGTGTCAAACGGATGCTTCCAGTAATCAACGCTGGACGACGGCTTGACGATGATGGGATAGGCAAAGCCCAATTTATCCTCGGTCAGCTCGGCGGCATCGACAGGTGCGGTCAGGATTTTCGAGTCGGGGTAGGGGATGCCGAACTTTTCGCAGACCTCGTAGAACTCGGCCTTTTTCTGGATGGAGCCGTACAGGTCGGCAGCAGGGCCGGGGGCGATATACTCGGTCAGCTCGGCCTTGCGGCGGATGATCATCGCGGCGTAATCGTCGGTGCAGCCGAACAGATAGAGCCGCTTGCCCTTATGCTGTGCCGCAAACTCGTGCAGAATGCGCAGCATCGTGTCCTCGTTGTCCATATCGGGCACGGTGGTAAAGTGGATGATTTTGGAATACTTGGTCGGAGCCATCGGGTAGCGGCCATAGGCGTAGCTCTCGACGCCGTAAGCCTCATGGAACGCCCGGGCAAAGTTGTAGCAGTTCAGGTCTGCACCAAGGAATACAGGGATAATGTCGGACATGGGAAAGTACATCTCCAATTTTTCAAATTAGGCTTCCCCCTTGGGGGAAGGCTCATAAGATTCACGCATCAAACTTCTCAAAGAACTGCTCATGCCAGGTCAGGAAGGTGTAGGCAGTCCAGATCTTGCGGCGCTCGTGCTTGGGGTCGGCCAGCATGGCGACGAGCTTGTCCTGGTCGAAGTACTCTGCCGCCACATCGCTCATGAAGCTCTTGCGCACCTTGGCGGAAAACGCCGGGTCCTCGAGCCACTTGGCAATCGGCACGGGGAAGCCCTTCTTCGTGCGGTTGGCCCAGGCGTCGGGCAGGGTCTTGTTGGCGGCGGTGCGCAGCACGGCCTTCGTGTCGCCGCGCAGCTTGTAGCTGTCGGGGTAGGTCTGGGCCTCGCGCAGGACCTCGCGGTCCAGATAGGGCACGCGCAGCTCAAGGCTGTGTGCCATGCTCATCTTGTCGGCCTTCAGCAGAATGTCCCCGGGCAGCCACAGGTTCAGGTCAAGGTACTGCTTCTTTTCCAGCTCGCTCAAGTCCTTGACGCGGTCATAGATCGGCGCGGCGACCTCGCGGGCCGTGGGGCCGACGCGGTACTTAGGCTTCAGAATGTCGTAGGCATCCTTCTCCTCAAAGACATGCGCCTGGCCGATGAACCAGTCCTCGGGGCGGCCGCTGCCCTTGATGATGAAGTCGTGCCCCTTGAAGTAGGGCAGGTGCTGGCTGGCATCGCTGGCCAGATGGCGCAGCGGCGCGGGGATGTGCTTGTACTTCTGCATCAGCGGGGTGTCGGCGTACCACTCGTAACCGGCGTAGATCTCGTCCGCGCCCTCGCCGGACAGCACCACCGTGACATGCTGGCGCGCCAGCTGGCACAGGAAGTAGAGCGGCACGCTGGACGGGTTGGACTGGGGCTCGTCCATGTGGTACTGGATGTCGGCGAAGGCGTCGAGGCACTGCTCTTTCGTCAGCATCTCGCGGTAGTTCTTGATGCCGAGCTTTTGGCTCAGATCGCCCGCCTCGGTGGTCTCGTCAAATTTATGCGTGCCGTCGGGGCTTGCAAAGCCGACGGAGAAGGTCTCGTCGGGCATCAGGCAGGCCGTGATATAGCTGGAATCGACACCGCCGGACAGGAACGCGCCCAGCTTGACGTCGCTGATGCGGTGGGCGGCCACGCTCTCCCGCACGCGGGCATCGATCTCATCGGCGGCGGCCTCGTAAGAGAGCGTCGTGGGGTGGCGGAAATCGACATCCCAGTAGCGCTCGATCTGCATCTTGCCGTCCCTGTAGGTGAACCAGTGGGCAGGGGGCAGCTTGTAGGTCCCCTTGAAGAACGTCTCGTTCATGGCGCTGTACTGGAAGGTCAAGTAGGGGCGCAGGGCCTCGGCGTTGACCTCGCGGCGGAAGCCGGGGTGCTCAAGCAGGCTCTTGATCTCGGAGCCGAACAGCAGCTCGCCTGCGTCGGTCTGGGTATAATAGAACGGTTTGATGCCGAAAATATCGCGCGCGCCGTACATCTCGTTCGTTTTCGTGTCCCATACGACGAAGGCAAACATGCCGCGCAGCTTGGCGGCCAGTGCCGTGCCGTACTCCTCATAGCCGTGGATGATGACCTCGGTGTCGCAGTGGGTCTTGAAGATGTGCCCCTTGGCCTGCAGCTCGGTGCGCAGGTCCATGAAGTTGTAAATTTCACCGTTGAACACGCAGACGACGGTGCCATCCTCATTGTACATGGGCTGCTTGCCTGCGGCCAGGTCGATGATGCTCAAACGGCGGAAGCCCAGCGCAATGGCCGTGCGCGGGTCGTCGCCGCTGATATGGTAGCCTTCCATATCGGGGCCGCGGTGGATAATGCGGTCCGCCATTCTGTGCAGGATGGCCTCGCGCTGTTCACGCAGACCGGTAAAGCCAACAAAACCACACATGGTACATTCCCTTTCTCTCTATAGGCGCAATCGTAGGATTTTAACTTATATATTTGTATATTGTACCACAGATGAGGGGAAAAGAAAAGTAGACGGGGAAAATATGTGAAGAAAAGTGAAACGCAAAATGGCTTCCCCCTCGGGGAAAGGCCTGACAAACAAAAGCGGCAGGATGCCGAAACATCCTGCCACAGAAATATAACGTTACGCTTCCTCTTCCGTCGTCACCTTATCGGTTTTTCCCTCGCCGTCCAGCGCTTCCTCCAGCGTGTGCCAGGCCAGCACGGCGCACTTGACGCGGGCAGGGACGTGGGCAATGCCCTGCAAAGCGGCTACGTCCTCCAGGTCGTCCAGCTCCTCGGGCGTGATCTTGCCCTTGATCATCTGGAAGTACAGGCTGATGAGGCGGTGCGCGTCCTCGACGGTGCGGCCCTTCACAAGGTCGATCATCAGCGAAGCCGACGCCTGCGAGATGGCGCAGCCGCTGCCGATAAACCCGGCGTCCTCGATTTTGCCGTCCTTCACGCGGAGCTGCAGCGTGATGTCGTCACCGCAGCTGGGGTTGACACCCTCCAGGCTGTGGGTCGCCCCCTCGACGGGGTGGCGGTTCTCTTTGCTGCGGCTGTTCTCGGTAATGATCTGGGTATACAGTTCGTTCAGGTTCACAGGCCCATCACCTTTCTGACATTTTCAAGATTTTCCAGCAGGGCGTCCACGTCCTCGGGTGTGTTGTAGATCGCCACGCTGGCGCGGCAGCAGCTGCCGATGCCCAGGAACTCCATCAGGGGCTGGGCGCAGTGATGCCCGGCGCGCACGGCCACGCCGCCCGCGTCCAGAATCGTCGCTACATCGTGGGGATGCACGTCGTTGACATTGAAGCTGACAACGCCGTAGCGGCCCTCGGCCACAGGCTCACCGTAGACGGTCAGCCACGGCATGGCGCGCATACCGGCCAGCATACGGTCCAGCAGCGCATGCTCATGGGTCTCCATGGCCTCCCAGCCGATGCCCTTCATATAGTCGATGGCGGCGGCAAAGCCGACCTCGCCGCCGACGTTGCGGGTGCCGGCCTCAAACTTGCGGGGGCCGTCGGCCCAGGTCGCGCCGCTTTCATGCACAGCGCCGATCATATCGCCGCCGCTCATGAACGGGGGCATCTTTTCCAGCAGTCCGGCGCGTGCGTACAGCGCACCGACGCCCATGGGGGCGTACAGCTTGTGGGCAGAGCAGGCCGCAAAATCCACGTCCAGCTTCTTGACGTCCACGGGAGTATGGGGCGCGCTCTGGGCGCAGTCCAGCACGACCACAGCGCCCACGGCGTGGGCACGCTTCACAATTTCTTCCACAGGCGCGCGCAGGCCCAGCACGTTCGAGACCATCGCCACGGCGACGACCTTCGTCTTAGGGGTGATTTTTTTGTCCAGCTCCTCGGTGGTCAGGCGGCCGTTCTCGCCGGGATACATATAAACCAGCTTCGCGCCGGTGGCCTTGGCTACGCGCTGCCACGGCACCATGTTGGAGTGGTGCTCGGCCACCGAGATGACGATTTCATCGCTCTCATGCAGAAAATTCATGCCGTAGCTGTAGGCGACGAGGTTCAGGCTCTCCGTTGTGTTCTGGGTGAACACGATCTCGTCGTCCTCGGCGTTAAAGAACTGCGCTACGGTGTGGCGGGCTCCCTCGTGGGCGTCGGTGGCGCGCATGGCCAGCTCGTAAACGCCGCGGTGGGGGTTCGCGTTCTCTTTCGTATAGTAATCGACCACCGCGTTCAGGACCTGCATGGGGTGCTGGGTCGTGGCGGCGCTGTCCAGATAGACAAGGCGATTGCCGTTTTCGTCGGCAGCCAGAATCGGAAAATCAGCCGTCCAGTTCATCATTCAGCCTCCGTGCAACATTTTCACGTACTTCATCCTGCAAAGAATCCAACGGGATCTTATCAATGGCCGGGGCAAAGCGGGCGTCCACCATCAGGCGGCGGGCCTGTGCTTCGCTCAGGCCGCGGGAGCGCAGATAGTAGAGCTTGTTCTCGTCGAGACGGCCTACGCTGGCGGCGTGCTGGCCCTCGACCTCCTCCTCACCGCAGAGGATGAGGGGGGCGGTACGGTTGCGGGCGCTGGGGCTGAACAGCAGCACGTCCTCGCTCTCATGGCCGACGCCGCGCTTGGCACCACGCTGAAAATCGACAGTACCGCGCAGAATTTTATCGGCACTGCCGGTCAGCACACCGGCGGTGTGCATCTCGCACAGGGTGTCCATGCCGGTGTGGACGGACACGTCGTTGAAGTCCAGCACGTCATTGCTGTGGCCGAAGTAGACGGCATCGAGATCGTACTCGCACTTGTTGTGGTTCAGCAGCGTGCGGGCACCGCAGGCGACGACGGAGCCGCCTAACTCAATGCGGACCTGCTCCACGCGGGCGGAGGCGCCCTGCTCAATGGCAACGGCGTTCCAGCGGCGGGCACGGTTGCCCAGCAGCTGCACCTGCACCAAAACTACATGCGCACTCTCGGCGGCGCGGATGCGGGTCAGGTTGGCGGAGACGCCGCCCTCGGCATCGCCGCGCACGACCTGCACGACGGTCAGGCTGCTGCCCGCCGCCGCGTCGATGGTCAGATAGGTCAGTGCGTGGGGGTGGTCGGCGTCGAGCACCGTCTCAAACACGACGGGCGTGTCGGCGGTGCCGGTCACGGCCAGATGGTTGACAAGGTTGGCGTTTGCGGCCAGCCAGGCGTCGGTCTCGGCACCCATGCCGCTGGCGGCAAAGCTGCCGAAGTCAGCCGCGGCGGGGGCCGTCACACCGGCGGGCAAGGCAGGGGACAGCGCCTCGGCCTTAGCCCAGCCCGCGGCGGGCACGGCAGGCAGTGCCGCCGACGCCGGGGCATAATTCACGCCCAGCGGATTCCAGGTGGAAACCGGGAGGCGGTTCATGGTTGTAGTCATATATATCACCTTAAACTCAATGCTAAGGCTTCCCCCTCGGGGGAAGCTGTCCGCGAAGCGGACTGATGAGGGCAAAGCTTGCGGCAGCGACCCATTAACGGGCCATCATGGCAAACGCGCCCCTCATCCGGCCTCGGGCGGGGCCTCGGCAATCTTCCCCCATCGGGGGAAGGCTTACAATCAGCCAATGCTTCCCTTCATCTCCAGATGAATCAGGTTGTTCATCTCCACCGCATATTCCAGTGGCAGCTCCTTGGCGATGGGCTCGGCAAAGCCGCCGACGATCAGGGCGCGGGCGTCCTCCTCTGTCATGCCGCGGCTCATCAGGTAGAAGATGGCCTCCTCGCTGATGCGCCCGATCTTGGCCTCGTGGCCGACGTCCACGGCATCACAGCGGATGTCCATGGCCGGGATCGTGTCGGAGCGGCTGCGGTCATCCAGCATCAGGGATTCGCAGCTCACGCTGGACTTGCTGCCCCTGGCGTTCGGCAGCACAACGACGGACGAGCGGAAGTTCGACACGCCGCCGTCGCGGGCAATGCTCTTGGTGGAAATATGGCTCGTCGTGTTCGGCGCGGCGTGCACGACCTTGGCACCGGTGTCCAGATCCTGCCCGGCGCCGGCAAACGTGATGCCGGTGAACTCCATGCGGGCACCCTCGCCCTGCAGGACGCTCATCGGGTACAGGCAGCCCGTGTGGGAGCCGAACGAGCCGGAGACCCACTCGATCGTGCCGCCCTTTTCGACCCGCGCACGCTTGGTGTTCAGGTTGTACATATTCTTGGACCAGTTTTCAATCGTGGAGTAGCGCACGCGCGCACCCTCACCGACGAAAATCTCGACGCAGCCTGCGTGCAGGTTGGCGACGTTGTACTTCGGGGCCGAGCAGCCCTCGATAAAGTGCAGGTATGCGCCCTTGTCCACGATAATCAGGGTGTGCTCGAACTGGCCCGCGCCGGGGGCGTTCAGGCGGAAGTAGGACTGTAAGGGAATGTCCACATGCACGCCCGCCGGGACGTAGACGAAGGAACCGCCGCTCCACACAGCGCCGTGCAGCGCCGCAAACTTGTGGTCCGTGGGGGGCACGCACTTCATGAAGTGCTCCTTCACCATGTCGGCGTAGGGGCCGGTCAGGGCGCTCTCCATATCGGTGTAGACGACGCCCTGCGCGGCGACCTCCTCCTTGACGTTGTGGTAAACGACCTCGGAGTCGTACTGTGCGCCGACGCCCGCCAGGCTCGAGCGCTCGGCCTGCGGAATGCCCAGACGCTCAAACGTGTTCTTGATGTCATCGGGCACTTCGCTCCACTTGCCGCGCATCTCGGTGTTGGGGCGCACGTATGTGACGATATTGCGCATGTCTAGCCCCTCCAGGGACGGGCCCCAGTTGGGAATGGACGCCTTGTTGTAAATGTCCAGCGCCTTCAGGCGGAATTCACGCATCCAGTCGGGATCGTGCTTTTCTTTAGAGATCTGTTCCACGATCTCTGCCGTCAGGCCGGAGTTGACCTCAAACGCCGCGTTGACCTTGTCCTTGATGTCGTAGACACTGCGGTCAATCTCGGCGACCTCGGTCTTTTCAGTCTCGAAGGCTCTCATTTGGCTTCGTCCTCCTTCAGCGCGGTGAAGCCTTCCTCAATGATCTCATTGACGAGGCTGCCGTCGCCGGTGCGGACAATGCGGGCGTCGTCCAGCACATGGACGTAATCGACCTGCAGACCCTCCAGGATCTTGGCGTTGTGGGTGATGATGATGAGGGCGTTGTCCGCGTTGTGGTACGCCTTGATGCCGCTGGCAACGGTCTTGACCGCGTCAACGTCGAGGCCGGAGTCGGTCTCATCCAGCAGGGCCAGCGCGGGCTTGAGCATGAGCAGCTGCAAAATCTCAGCCTTCTTCTTCTCACCGCCGGAGAAGCCGACGTTCAGATAGCGGTCCGCGTAGGACGGGTCCATGTTCAGGGCCTCCATCTGGGCGGCCATCTCGCGGCGGAACTTCATGACCTTAACGGGCTTGCCGGTCACAGCACCGGCAGCCGTGCGCAGAAAGCTCTCCAGCGTGATGCCGGGGATCTCCTCCGGCGTCTGGAAGGACAGGAACATACCTGCGCGGGCGCGCACGTCGGCGGTCTCGTGGGTGATGTCCTGCCCGCGGAAGATGATCTGACCGCGGGTGACGGTGTAGCGGGGATCGCCCATCAGGGCGCTCATCAGGGTGGACTTGCCGGCACCGTTGTGACCCATCAGTACGTGGGTCTCACCGGCGTTCACCGTCAGGTTCAATCCGTCGAGAAGGACCTTGTTTTCCTCACCGACGACGACCTGTAAATCTTTGACTTCCAGCAGCGGACTGCTCATGGAAAAAACACCTCCAAGTGGTATAACCGGGCTTTTGGGCTCAAGTGCCCCCCGGATAGTTTTGCTCTACCGAACTATACTATACTATTTTTATAGGGATTGCAAGAGGGGAACGCAAGAAATTGACACAGAACGATGAAATCGGCCAATTTTCAGCCGATTCGGGGCAAAACAAAAAGGCTTGAAGCGAATGCTTCAAGCCTTGATGGCTGCCCCAGTCCGACTTGAACGGACGACACCCTGATTAACAGTCAGGTGCTCTAACCAACTGAGCTATGGGGCAATATTCAACTATTGTCGCCGTCAGACGACTTTTATAGTATAGCAACCTCGAGCGCCATTGTCAAGTGGATTTGCGAAAAAAGTTGAAAAAGTTGAAGAAGGCCGTTCTGCCGCGGCGGGGCGTTTCAGCGGCGAACTCTGATTTATCAAAACGACAGCCGCATCTGGTGCCACGCAGCATTTCCATGGGTGGATTTGTCCGTCACACCCTCATCCTGAAACCCGAATTTTGCGTAGTAGGGGAGCAGCCGCTCCTTGCAGGTCAGCACAAGCCCCCTGCGGCCCTGCTGCCTGGCATCGGCAATGGCCCGGCGGAGCAGCTGCCCCGCATAGCCGTGCCTGCGGTACTCCGGCAGCGTGTTGACGCCGAAGATCATCTGCCACGCGCCCTGCTCGTTGTGCAGGGCGGCGTCCTCGTACATCACATCCGTCAGGTCCGGCTCGTCCGTGACAAAGCCGTCCACGAAGGCAAGCATCTTATCCCCCTCATACAGCAGCCAGAAGTGATTGCCGTAATACTGCACTCTGTCGATAAATTCCTTCTCTGTCGCGGCCTCTGCGGGCGGAAAGCATGCCGTCTCCACAGCGGTCAGTGCGGCAATATCCTTCCGGGAAGCGTGCTTTATAACCATGCGTTGTTCCTCCTGGGGCATAAGCTCTTACCCCTCTGCTATACCTCAAAGGCATCGGTCCCCGGGCGTTTCAATACCAGAGATTTCAATACTTGAGAAAGAACCTGTTTACTTTTGCCCGTAATAAGCGTTGGGGCCGTGCTTTCTCATAAAATGCTTGTCCAGCACATGCTGCGGCGCGGGCAGGGCACCGGGGTCGACGGTCAGGGTCAGGATCGCCATGCGGGCGACCTCCTCGAGCACAACGGCGTGGTATACGGCCTGTGCGACATCCTTGCCCCAGGTGAAGGGGCCGTGGCTGGCGCAGAGCACACCGGGCACATGCAGCGGGTCGATGCCGCGGGCTTTGAACGTCTCGACGATGACCTTGCCGGTGTTCTTCTCGTAATCCTCGTCGATTTCCTCCGGCGTCAGCTCCCGCGTGCAGGGGACAGGGCCGTAAAAGTAATCGGCGTGGGTGGTGCCGAAGGCGGGCAGGTCGCGCCGCGCCTGGGCAAAGGCTACCGCGTGGGTCGAGTGGGTGTGCACGATGCCGCCCAACTGCGGGAAGGCCCGGTACAGCTCGAGATGCGTTTTGGTGTCGCTGCTGGGGTTCAAATCGCCCTCGACCTTGTTGCCGTTCAGGTCCATAACAACGAGCATAGCGGGCGTCAATTCGTCATATTCCACGCCGGACGGCTTGATGACAAACAATCCCTTTTCGCGGTCAATGCCCGAAACATTGCCCCAGGTGTAGGTCACAAGCCCGCGGCGGGGCAGCTGCATATTGGCCTCATAGACCTGCTGCTTGAGTTCTTCCAGCATAGTGTACCCTTTCTGTGCCCGGCCCTGCCGGATTTTGGATGTTACCTTTATTATAGCAGGCACTGCGGCAACTTTCCAGACCTGTTTTGGAAAAAACAAAACAACCCCGCAGAAGCGATTGCTTCTGCGGGGCTGTTGCCAAATGGAGCGGCCGACGAGGCTCGAACTCGCTACCTCCACCTTGGCAAGGTGGCGCTC
>OIVP01000375.1_pt1 | contig 13723 bp, 10 predicted proteins | sample 1587231 | NCBI WGS metagenome assembly OIVP01 (sample SAMN02675049, study PRJEB24791) | human gut metagenome, SKBSTL061 | isolation source: stool | host: Homo sapiens | place: USA | reverse complement strand
TGAGCCGCATAACCGCCGGGCCTGCAGAGGGTGCGGAGCAGGGGTACCGTCCCTACCTTCAGGCTGCTCTGCTGATGAAAAGCCGTCGGGCCTACGGTAGAGAGACGAAGCAGCGGCAGTGATCCATCCGCTGCAAAAAACCGTCCCCTGTGCAAAGACAGCACAGGGGACGGTTCTTTGATATGGAAGGGGTCAGGCGGCCAGAATTTCAAACTTCAGCACGCCCTCGGCGGCGGTGATCTCGGTCATCATCTCCTCCAGCGACTCGTGCATCTCGCTGGTCTCGGCGGTGACGGTGACACCGGCGCAGCCGTTGGTGGGAATGGTCTGGTTGATGGTCAGTATATTTGCCCCGGAATTGGCAAAAATAGACAGTATGTTGGACAGTACACCCGGCGTATCCTTCAAGAGAGTATAGAAGGTGATGATGCGCCCGGCCATCAGGTTCTGAAACGGGGCGATGGAGTCGCGGTATTTGTAGAAGGCGCTGCGGCTGATGCCCACCTGGCGGGCAGCGTCGCCCACGGTGGCGGCCTCGCCTACCTGTAGCATCCGTTTGGCCTCTGCTACCCGGAGAAAGACCTCCGGCAGAGCGTCGGCGGCGACTAAGTAAAATTTCTGTTTCTCCATATTGCTCCTCCCTGTGTCCGCCGCTTGCGAACAACTGTGTTCATATCATAGCACACCTGCTGGGAGAGCGCAAGAGGCTTTTTTGCGCCGTGACGGAAAAGTTGCGCCGCGCCGCCGTTGTCCGGTTGTGCAGTTTGTCAGGGGCGTGGGCGAAAAGCCCTGGGGGACAGGTGGTTTCACGGTTATTCAACAGCGTGTCGTCCGATAAGCGTGTGCAGCAAATGAATATGCACGCAAGTATACACGCATAAGAGTAAAAGCCGCCTGATTATGTCTATTAACTGTGTTTTTGCAACTTTTTACGAGAATTATCAGGTAACATAACGCTGGTGGAAAAAGGTGTGGAAACTGTGCAAAACCCTATACACAAAGGGCTGCGCCCGGTTGCGGCCGGGTTATTTTTTGTGTAAACCAGTCAATATTTCAGGGGACCTAACATTTCTTGCGGAAGCGGCGGGGAATGGGGCGTGTGAGCGCTTGCAAAACGCCTGCCGATACTATATAATGTATAATGAATTGTGATCGGTATACACCGGAGGATAGATATGGCAAAGAAAGCGACTTATGATAATGAAAGTATCTCCAGTCTGAAGGGGGCGGACCGGGTACGGAAGCGGCCCGGCGTCATTTTTGGCTCCGATGGGTTGGAGGGCTGCGAGCACGCGGTATTCGAGATACTGTCCAACGCCATTGACGAGGCCCGGGGCGGCCACGGCAAGCTCATCACCGTGACCCGGTTCGCCGACAGGTCCATCCAGGTGGATGACCAGGGCCGGGGCTGCCCGGTGGACTGGAACGAAAAAGAGGGACGCTACAACTGGGAGCTGGTGTTCTGTGAGCTGTACGCCGGCGGCAAGTACGACAACGAGAACAGCGAGAACTACGAGTTCTCACTGGGCCTGAATGGCCTGGGCTCCTGCGCCACTCAGTACGCCTCCCGCTATATGAACGTGACCGTGTGGCGCGACGGGAAGGAGTACCGCCTGCACTTTGAGCGCGGCGAGATCGCGGGCAAGCTGGAGGTCAGCGAACAGACCGGCAATAAGAAGCGTACAGGCACCACCATCCGCTGGCTGCCGGACCTGGACGTGTTTACCGACATCGATATCCCCGTGGACTACTACCGGGACGTGATGCGGCGGCAGGCGGTGGTCAACGCCGGCGTGACCTTCCGGCTGAAAAACGAGACAGCCGCCGGAAAGTTCGAGACAGAAGAGTTCGTCTACGAGCACGGTATCGAGGATTATATCCGGGAGCTGGCGGGTCTGGATGCCCTGACGGAGCCGGTGTACTGGGAGGCGGAGCGCCGGGGCCGGGATCGGCCGGACAAGCCGGAGTACAAGGTGAAGCTCAGCGTGGCGCTGTGCTTCTCCAACAAGACCGCCCTGTGCGAATACTACCACAACTCCAGCTTCCTGGAACACGGCGGCAGCCCGGAGAAGGCCACCCGCTCGGCCATGGTGTCGGCCATCGACAAATACCTGAGGGACAACAACAAGTACGTCAAGGGCGAGGCCAAGATCACCTTCCCGGACGTGCAGGACTGCCTGATCCTGGTCAGCAGCAGCTTTTCCACCCAGACCAGCTACGAAAACCAGACCAAGAAGGCCATCACCAACAAGTTCATCCAGGAGGCCATGACGGAGTTCCTTCGCAGCCGGCTGGAGATATACTTCATCGAGAACCGTGACGCGGCGGAGAAGATCGCCGCTCAGGTGCTCATCAACAAGCGCAGCCGCGAGACGGCGGAGCGCACCCGCATCAACCAGAAGAAAAAGCTTACCGAGAAGATCGACATTGCCAACCGGGTGCAGAAGTTCGTGGACTGCCGCACCAAGGACGTGGAACGCCGCGAGATCTACATCGTGGAGGGCGACTCCGCCCTGGGCGCCTGCAAGCAGTCCCGCGACGCGGAATTTCAGGGCCTCATGCCCGTCCGCGGCAAGATCCTCAACTGCCTGAAGGCGGACTATCCCCGTATCTTCAAAAGCGACGTCATCACCGACCTGATGAAGGTGCTGGGCTGCGGCGTGGAGGTCAGCGGCAAGGCCGTCAAGGACCTGAACCAGTTTGACCTGAGCAACCTCCGCTGGAGCAAGGTGGTCATCTGCACCGATGGCGACGTGGACGGCTTCCAGATCCGCACGCTGATCCTGACCATGCTCTACCGGCTGTGTCCCACCCTGATCCGGGAGGGCTACGTCTATATCGCCGAGACGCCCCTGTTCGAGATCACCTGCAAAGAGAAGTCCGGCGAAAAGACCTGGTTCGCCTACTCTGAGAAGGAGAAGGCGGATATCCTGAAAAAGCTGGAGGGCAAGAAGGTCAATGTCCAGCGCTCCAAAGGACTGGGCGAGAACGACCCGGAGATGATGTGGATGACCACCATGTCGCCGGAGACGCGGCGGCTCATCCGGGTGCTGCCGGAGGACGCCGAGGAGACGGCCCGGGTATTTGACCTGCTGCTGGGCGATAACCTGTCCGGCAGAAAGGACTATATCGCTGAAAATGGCTATAAGTACCTTGATATGATCGATGTAAGCTGACAAAGGCGTATCTCTTGCGCCAATACTTTGTTGCAGCGGCTTGCCATACACAAAGTATGGCTGCGCCCCTGCGCCTTGTCTTGGCGGAAGATCTGACGCCTTTGCCGGTGCTCCGGACATCTGCTCCGTGCAAAGCTATAAAGAAAAGGCCTGCGGCAGCAGGCTTTAGACAGTGAAAGGACACCGTTCCTATGGCAAAAAAGAAAACCGAGGAAAAAGAAATACGGCACGCGGGCGATCCCAACGTGATGGGCCTGCGGGGCGCTGTGGTGGAGCAGCCCATCACCGCCACGCTGGACGAGAACTATATGCCCTACGCCATGTCGGTCATCGTCAGCCGCGCCATCCCGGAGATCGACGGCTTCAAGCCCTCCCACCGAAAGCTGTTGTACACCATGTATAAGATGGGCCTGCTGACCGGCAGCCGCACCAAGAGCGCCAATATCGTGGGCCAGACCATGCGCCTGAACCCCCACGGCGACCAGGCCATCTACGAGACCATGGTCCGCCTGGCCAAGGGCAACGAGTCCCTGCTGCATCCCTTTGTGGACAGCAAGGGCAACTTCGGCAAGGTGTACTCCCGGGACATGGCCTATGCCGCCAGCCGGTACACCGAGGCCAAGCTGTCGCCCATCTGCGCCGAGCTGTTCCGTGATCTGGACTGCGATGCCGTGGACTTTGTGGACAACTACGACAACACCACCAAGGAGCCGGCGCTGCTGCCCACCACCTATCCCAATGTGCTGGTGTCCGCCAACCAGGGCATCGCCGTGGGCATGGCCAGCCAGATCTGCGGCTTTAATCTGGGTGAGGTGTGCGATACCACCATTGCCTATCTGAAAAACCCCGCCCACGATATCGCCTCCACGCTGCTGGCACCGGATTTTCCCACCGGCGGCCAGATCATCTGTGACGGCGACGATCTGCGGGCCATTTACAGCACCGGCCGCGGCGGCCTGAAGGTCCGCGCCCGATGGCGGTACGATAAGAAGGAAAACGTCGTCGAGGTGTACGAGATTCCCTACTCCACCACCATCGAGGCCATTCTGGACAAGGTGGCGGAGCTGGTGAAGGCCGGCAAGGTCAAGGAGATCAGCGATATGCGGGATGAGTCGGACCTCAGCGGCCTGAAGCTCACCATCGACCTCAAGCGGGGGGTGGACCCGGAGAAGCTGATGCAGAAGCTATATAAGCTGACGCCTTTGCAGGACACCTTCAGCTGCAACTTCAACATCCTCATCGCCGGGATGCCCCGTGTGCTGGGGGTCAAGGCCCTGCTGGAGGAGTGGATCGCATGGCGCACGGAGTGCGTGAGGCGGCGGGTGTACTTCATCCTCTCCCGCAAGAAGGAGAAGCTGCATCTGCTGCTGGGTCTGAAGCGCATCCTGCTGGACATCGACAAGGCCATCCGGATCATCCGCGAGACAGAGGAAGAATCCGAGGTCATCCCCAACCTGATGATCGGCTTCGGCATCGATCAGGTGCAGGCGGAGTACGTGGCGGAGATCAAGCTGCGGAACATCAACAAGGAGTACATCCTCAAACGGGTGGCGGAGACCAGCGCCCTGCAGGATGAGATCGAGGACCTGGAGGATACTCTGGCCAAGCCGGGCCGCATCCGCAAGATCATCATCAACGAGCTGGAGGACGTGAAGAAGAAGTACGCCGTGCCACGGCGGACGGAGATCGTGTACAGTCATGAGATGCCGGAGGAGCCGGAGGAGGAGCCTGCGGAGGACTATCCGGTGCACCTGTTCCTCAGCCGGGAGGGGTACTTCAAGAAGATCACGCCCCAGTCCCTGCGTATGTCCGGCGAGCAGAAGTTCAAGGAGGGCGACAGCCTGCGGCAGTACTTCGAGGCCGCCAACAGCACAGAGCTGCTGCTGTTCACGGATAAGTGCCAGGTGTACAAGAGCCGTGCCAGTGAGTTCGGCGAGACGAAGGCCTCCGCCCTGGGCGACTACCTGCCCGCCAAGCTGGGCATGGACGCCGGCGAGAATGTGATCTGGCTGTGCCTGCCGGGAGATTACAGCGGCAGCGTGGTGTTTTTCTTTGAGAACGGCCGTGCCGCCCGTGTGGTGCTGAGCGCCTACGCCACGGTGTCCAATCGGCGGAAGCTCACCGGCGCCTACTGCGACAAGTTCCCGTTGGTGTGCGCCGTACACCTGACGGAGGACACGGAGCTGGCGCTGGAGACCAACGAGCCCCGGGCTCTGCTGGTGCACACGGCGCTGCTCGCGCCCAAGACCACCCGTTCTACCCAGGGCGTGCAGGTGATGAATATCAAGCCCAAATATCGGCTGGAAAAGGTGCTTCCCGCGGCGGAATGCGGCGTCGTCAACGGTGCCCGTTACCGGACGCGGACCATTCCCGCGGCGGGTGCGCTCCTGAAGCCGGAGGACAGCGAGGAGAAGCAGCTGGAGCTGCTGTAACGAGACGGAAAGGAGGGCACGGACATGGTAAAGAGATGGTGCGCGGCGCTGCTGTGCACGCTGCTGACAGCGTCGCTGACTGGCTGCGGCAGCCTGCTGAATCGGGAGTGGTATGAGGTCAAGGACCACAGCCCTACCTATTACGAGGGCGAGGGCCGGGACGTGCTGCGGGCAGATACCTATCAGGATCTGGTGAACAATATCCTCATCTTCGTGGGCAACCACGCGGAGGAGGGGACCATCTGGCTCTATTACGCCCAGGAGGGTCTGGATGCCGGTGACGCGGCGGAGAAGGCCTGCCGCGAGGTGGAGAAGGACACGCCCATGGGCTCCTATGCGGTGTCCTATATCCAGTACACCGTGGACGATTCCGCCCGGAATTACAGCGAGATCACCGTGACCATCGGCTATAAGAAGACCGAGCAGCAGCTCATCGACATCGTCCATGCCACCAATGTCTCTGCTCTGCACGATCTGCTGACCGAGGCGGCCCAGGCGGGCAAAACGGAGCTGGTGGTGCAGCTGAGCGCCTTTGAAGGACAGTCCTATCAGGTGCAGCAGACGGTGTACCAGGTGCAGAGCGCCATGGGCGGCAGCGGCTGGGTGACGAATTTCTATCCCAACGCCGCCAACGCCGGCGTGGTGGAGATCCTCATGCGGTAGCCCGTGCCGCGACGGCAGCGTTTTTACAAAAAATAAAAATGCAGGGTTGACAAGCAGCGTGTTTTCTGCTACAATTCACCTTGCGTTTGCGGGCGTAGCTCATCTGGTAGAGCGCGACCTTGCCAAGGTCGAGGTAGCGAGTTCGAGCCTCGTCGCCCGCTCCAAAAAGAAACACCATCCGTCAGGATGGTGTTTTCTTTTTGGAATGTTGCGGGCAGGCTTGAACTCGCTGCCTCGACCGGCGCGAAGCGCATTAAATCAAGAGGTCCGGCAGGGCTCCTGCGAATGGCTCTGCCATTCGTGGGATGCCGGCAGCGAGTCGCGCCACGTGATGAGGACATCGCCGCCCGAACGCTGGAGTACATGACTGCGATGGAAACTGCTCTGCAGCCCGAAGCCAGCGGGCTGGAGGGCGACTATCGAATCCTTGCCGACTTCAACGGCACAGTGCTGGCGGGAACGCATAGTAAACACGGCATCCAGTTTGTTACCTGGGATCGGGACTATGATCGCACAGACGAGGCTCTCCGATGGCGAAATACCGGTGCGGCTGAAAAGTGGGATCGAAAAAGGCAGAGTTTTCGCAGAAATCCTTTTTTGGCTTCATTTGATTACTTTATTTTTCGGCAGCGGTGTGTTATACTCTAAAGATAACAATTCATGATGGGTGCACCATGTGCTTGTACTATCAAAGATAAAGTAGGGATCATATGAAACGAAATCGCAGCGGATTTACATTGATGGAAATGCTGATCGTCATTGCGCTCATTGCCGTACTGATCGCGATCGCGATTCCGGTATTTGCGTCACAGCTTGAAAAGAGCAGGGAGGCCACAGACCTTGCGAATGTACGCGCCGCGTATGCACAGGTCTCCACAGAGGCGCAGCTCGGAAATTTTGAGGCCACGGTCACGGTCGATCTGAAGCAGAAGCAGGCGGACTGGCAGTCGGTCGATCCGGTAAATATCGGCGGCATCGTCCATTACAAAAACCAAGGAAATACGGATAATTGGAAGGGTGTTGCTTCTCCCAACGGGACCTGTGTCGTCTCCTATAGTGCGGATCACGGAATTATTTTTGCCTGGAATGGGAAGGCCGATTCGCCCGGGCAGAAATACCCGTTTAATACAAAGGAAACGGATTTCTTCCAGCTTTTATACGATACGGATTTTTGGAGCAAAATGCAAACGAAGTTAAACTTTGAGTTTGACTCCAGATGTCCGAATTCGGAATATGTTCCGACCATTACCGCGGCGATCAAAAAGCTGGACAACAGTCTCCTGCAGCAGCCGGACTGCACCTGGGCTTTTCTCGGCAGCGGAATAGACGGGAAAAAGGCAGACCGATATCTCTTTTGGACATCCCTGAACACGGATAAGGTCGGGGCCGGAAAGGAAATTCCCGTGATCGTCCAGACCGGGGACGGGAAGTACTATGTTTCCGAAACCACGACCGGCAAGAGGACGAAAAACGGCAGCGAATATGTCGCCGTTTCCCAATCACTTACTTCGCAAAACCAGTATAAGCAGATTCTGAAAAACGGAGAAGAGTTTTCTTCGTTAGAGGAGGCCTACGACGCCTACCTCAGCGCTTTGGGCAATTCCAAGTATGACTCGGTTCGCGGGTCTTGAGGCATTTCCACCGATATGACGCTTGTTTTTCCGCGTGTGCGCAGTCGACAAAAACGCCGCCCTTTCGGGCGGCGTTTTTGCTTGCCGCTGCTGCGGCGTACCCCTGTCGGTATCGACCCGGAGAGAATAGCTGGTTTACTGCCCGCAGCGCCTGCCGTTCCACGCCAGACCGGCGGTGCTCAGCAGGGCGGCAGCGGCATAGAGCGCCACGCCGGGGTCCGTGGTCTTGGGGCTGGCGCTGCTGCCGCCGGCAGAGGGGGAATAGTAGTAGCCGCCGGTGGCGGGGGGAGTGATTTGTCCGGTCGGCGTGATCGTTTTAACATTGGGAAGACTCAGATATCCGTCTGTGGCGGGAACCGTAGTCACTGCGTTCCCGTTCACCGTAGCGGCGATTTCTCTGGCGAAGTCATATTCTCTTTCCGGCATCAGCAAAACGGAATACACATATTTTTTCCCGCTTTCAAACGCTGTAATGGTCGGCAAGGTGCTGTATATCTCGTCGTCGGAATGCCATATAGCAACGGGCTCATCGTTTTCATTTAATTCTTGCCACCATTCGTCGTAAATTCGGTATTTGCCCTGATCGGCGGCGGCTACGGCGGCCGTAGCCTTTGGCGTATCTCCTGTTTTGTAGGAAAGGGTTGCGCCGATGATTTCAACGGTGGTGATTTCTGAATCGTCAGGATTTTCAGAGTTCTGCTTAAAGTGAGCCGTGAATATCACATTATCTCTCCGCACATTAACGCTGTTCTGTATTTGATCAGAAGAAAGAGCGGTGCCGGCCGGAATGGCAGTACCACTGCCGGCCTGGTATACGGCAGCATCGGCTGTCCAGTAGGCAAACTCGTATCCCGAATTTGGAAGTAAAGTATCGATGATGCTGCCGGCAAAGCTGAGAGTCTCTGTCTCGGATACATTCAGCTTGTAGTAGTAGGGCTTGTTAACATCATCGTCAATGCCATAATACACAAACGGAATCTGGTCGTTTTTAGTCATGGTTCCATAATCGCCGGGGTAAAATTTAACGGCATACGCTCCAGATTCCGCAAATGCTGACAGCGGCGACAGCGCCAGGACCAGCGTAAGAAGCAGCGCCGGAAAAAACCTTTTCTTTGCCATTTTGTTCCATCCTCCTGTTTCAATTTTTCACGTATTTACAAGCTTTTTACGTTTTCTATTGTACCACGGCGGCCGAGGCAGGGAAACGCGATTACCGGCTGCGGCGATTGCTGGTTTTGGAAATTTTCTTGCTTCACTTTTCTGCCATATGGGCGTATACTATACACAGCTTTCACCGCAGGAGGTGCGCCATGCGCTTTTGTGAGCAGCTGAACGAATACATTACCCGGCTGGACTGCCGGGGCAAGGAGCTGGCGGAGGCCGCCGGGCTATCCGCACCGTCCCTGAGCCGCTACCGCACCGGCGAGCGCACGCCGGGCCGCGGCAGCGCCGTGCTCACGGCGCTGAGTGATGCTTTGGCCGATATGGCCAAAGCAAAGGCGCTGCCGGATATGGACGCGGACACACTGTATAGCGCGTTCCTGCAATGCGATGAATATGCCGGCACGGACAAGAAAATGCTGCGGGAGAACTTCAATGCGCTGATCGAGGTCATGGGGCTCAGCGTGGCGAAGCTGTGCCGCTGCGCCAACTACGACCCGTCCGCCATCTTCCGCTTCCGCCGGGGCGAGCGTCAGCCGGCGGAGCCGGAGCAGTTCGCCGCCGCCGTGGCGTCCTATGTTTCCCGGGAGATGGACGGCCCCGCCCAGCGGGAGGTGGCCTCCGCGCTGCTGGGCTGTGCCGCTGAAGATCTCGGCGACCGCGCCGCCTACTGCCGGCGGGTGCAGGATTGGCTGCTGGGCAGCCATGCGCCCCGGGAGGACAGCGTCTCCCGCTTCCTGACCAAGCTGGATGAGTTCGATCTAAATGCGTACATACGCTCCGTCCATTTTGACGAGCTGAAGGTCCCTGTGGCGCCCTTCCAGCTGCCCACCAGCCGCAGTTACTCCGGTTTGCGGCAGATGATGGACAGCGAGCTGGACTTTATGAAGGCGGCGGTGCTGTCGCGCTCCACGGAGCCGGTGTTTATGTACAGCGATATGCCCATGACGGAGATGGCCCAGGACCCGGAGTTCCCCAAGAAGTGGATGTTCGGCATGGCGCTGCTGCTGAAAAAAGGTCTGCGGCTGCAGATCATCCACAACATTGACCGCAATCTGCCGGAGATGATGCTGGGATTGGAGAGCTTCATCCCCATGTATATGACCGGCCAGATCGAGCCGTATTACTTCAAAGCGCCCCAGGGCGGTGTGTTCCTGCATTTCCTGCGGGTATCCGGCACAGCCGCGCTGACCGGCGAGGCTGTGTCCGGCCACCATAGCGAGGGGCGGTATTACCTGACCAACAACCGCGCAGAGGTGGCCTATTACCGCCGTCGGGCCGACGCTCTGCTGGAGAACGCCAAGCCGCTGATGGAGATATACCGTGCCGACGTCGCTTCCCGGCTGAACGCGTTTCTGTTGGCAGACAGCCGCACCCCCGGCCGACGGCGGTGTGTCCTATCGGCGCCGCCGCTGTATACCGCGGACCCCGCGTTTTTGACGGCGGTGCTGCAAAGACACGATGTGCCTGCGCCGGATCAGGAGCGCATCCTGGCCCACGCCAAAAGCCACCGGGAGCAGGCCGAAACCATCCTGCGGGACAATGAAATGGTGTTGGCTCTGCCCCGACTGACAGAGGAAGCCTTTGAACGATACCCGATGTCCCTGCCCCTGTCAGGATCGTTCTATGAACGTGATATACCGTATACCTATCAGGAGTATCTGGAACACATCGATCAGACAGAACAGTTCGCGGCAGTGCACCCACGCTGCCGCCTGGAACTGACCGCCGACAGCACCTTCCGCAATTTGCAGATCGTCATGCACGAGGGGCGGTGGGCCATGGTGTCCAAGGAAAAATCACCCGCCATACATTTTGTCATCCGTCACGCCAAGCTTCGTAGTGCTATTGAGAGCTTTGAGCCGCCGCTGGTGGAGGAGTGACAGCCCGCGCGGTCAGTAAGCACCGGCGTGTTTGTGGTCAAAATTATGGTCAAATCCCCGTTCTGGCGCAGAAGAAAAGCCCTGTAACCGGCATGGTTACAGGGCTTTTCACTGGCGCAGTGGGAGGGATTCGAACCCTCGTGCCGCTTTTGACGACAACACGATTTCCAGTCGTGCTCGTTATGACCTCTTCGATACCACTGCATATTCGATTCGCTGACAAACAGCATGGACTATTATACCAAAAATACCAGGTTTGTCAAGATGGAATTTTCGGGGTGAGTTGTGGAATTGACAGCAAATATATAAGTTGACATAATGTGTAATTTTGAACAATGAAAATCTGCTGATTATAGGGCGGTGCATGGTTTACATAACCATACACCGCCCGGATGCGATACCGCGGTTATTGCAGCTTGGAGCAGACCTCGTCCACGGCGTCGTCAAGGGCGCAGGTCAGGCGGTGGAGGGTTTTGCCCGCCTGGGTCTTGCGGAACTTGGGCGAGGGACGAAGGGCGTTGTCCAGCAGGACGCCGACAGCCATGCCGGCGACCATTCCCTTGAGGAAAGTACACGTTTTCATCGTGTTCACCTCTTTTTCGTTGCATTTTTATCCTTTATCGGCCTGTGTACAGTATGCCCGGCAGAGGTGAAAAAATGCGAAAAAGACGGCGGTGTTTCTTGCCAAGCGGGGGCGGAATTGGTATAATACCATGAGACGATGTCAGACACTTGCGTAGATGTTGTTTATAGGTTATCTATACACTATTTATATGCCATTTGCCATTTTGCGTGCTCTTAGCGCGTGTATATGGGAGCGCAAAGGTAAAAAAGGAGAACATGATGTTTGATTTGGAATTGCAGCGGCGTATCCGCGAGAAAAAAACACCGTTGGCGCTGACGCTGGCGCCGGAGGCGGAGAAGCTGAATGGGAAGTTTGTGAAGAACTTTATCGATATGTTCGGCGACACGCCCATGGCCCAGGCGGAGGCGCTGCGGTATCACGGCACGACGCTGCTGGACGCGGCGGCGGGAAAGCTGCCCGCGGTGGTGCTGCGGGGCGGAGCGTATCTGCGTCACGGGATGATGGGGGCGGACGTGCTGGCGAACCTTGTCAGCGCGGCCCATGCCAAGGAACTGTATGTGATACTGGATATGAACACCGCGGAGCCGGAGTGCTGGGCCGGGTACGGGGCGGACGCCGTGACGGTGTGCCCCTACGGCGGAAGCGGGTGCCTGGAGGCTGGGGAGATGCTGCCCATCGCGGCGGTACGGACTGGCGGACAGGTGCAGAGTCTGGTGGCCGGCGACCGGGCGCTGTGGCTGTCCGTGGCGGAGCAGATGGCACGCCGGGGTGCAGCGCTGGCTGTGTCCACGGGGTACAGTCTGGATGTGAGGGATGTGCGGAGAGTATGTCCGGGGGCGTTTTTGCTGCTGGAGGACTGCGACGGGGAGAATGCGCTGCCGGCCTTTGACGATATGGGTCACGGGGCGCTGGCGGCAGACAGTGCTTTGCAGTACGCGGCGGAGCCGGCGGCGGCGGTCGAGGAGGCGGTCCGCGCGTGGAAGCAGTGGGTGACGGTGGTATGACGCGGCTGTATCTGATCCGCCACGCGGAGGCGGAGGGAAACCTGTACCGCGTTGCACACGGCCACTGCAACGGGCTGATCACCAACTACCGGGGGTATCAGCAGATCGACGCTCTGCGGGAGAGGTTCCGGAAGGTGGACATCGACGCGGTGTACAGCAGCGACCTGTACCGGACGCAGATCACCGCACGGGCCATCTGGCTGCCCAAGGCCCTGCCGCTGCATCTGGAGCCGGCGTTCCGGGAGATCTGCATGGGGGAGTGGGAGGACCACACCTGGCATGAGCTGAACGTGAAATACCCGGAGGAGATGTACAACTTCAACCGGCGGGCCGACCTGTGGCGTGTGCCGGGGGCCGAGACGGCACAGCAGGTGGTGGACCGGTTTATCCCGGCGCTGGAGCGCGTGGCCCGGGCCCATGAGGGCGGCACCGCAGCGGTATTTTCCCATGGGATGGCGCTGCGGACCGTGCTGGGCGTTTTGCAGGGGCAGACGCTGGCGGAGGTGGGGCAGACGCCCCACGGGGACAACACCGCCGTGTCGCTGCTGGAATGGGAGAACGGGACGTTCCGGGTGGTATACCGGGACGACAACAGCCATCTGACGGAACGGGGACTGTCCACCTTTGCCAGGCAGAGCTGGTGGAAGGAGAAGAACATGGTGGAGTCCGGCGAGGGCTACGGCCCGCTGCCGGAGGAGAAGCGGGCGGCGCTGGGTATGCCCGCCGGGGGCGAGGCTACCGGCGTGTGGTACGGCGAGGCGCTGATCGGAGCCTTCAGCCTGTCCGACGAGGGGGACGCCCTGCGGCTGAGCTGGTACGGCCTGACTCCGCAATGGCGAGGGAAGGGCCTGGGTATCCCACCCATGGGGCAGGCTGTTGACGCCTGCCTGCGGCGGGGGAGGGATATCCTGCGGGTGGACTGCCCGGACAAGGGGCTGCGGCTGTTCTTCGCGCGGCTGGGCTTTGTGCCCACGGCGGGGGATACCATGGAGAAAGATGTGCGGCGTATTATGCCGCCGGTACCGGCGGCGTGGCAGTAACGGCGGGGGATTTTGCGTCAATACTTCGCGGCGGGGGAGGGTTTCGCCGCCCCGGCGGCGAGCAGCTTTCTTTCATCGTTGAAAGAAAGCTGCCAAAGAAAGCCGCTTGAAACTACGTTTCAAGACTTCCTTGGCGCAGGGGCGAGC
>OIVP01000373.1_pt1 | contig 13763 bp, 8 predicted proteins | sample 1587231 | NCBI WGS metagenome assembly OIVP01 (sample SAMN02675049, study PRJEB24791) | human gut metagenome, SKBSTL061 | isolation source: stool | host: Homo sapiens | place: USA | reverse complement strand
GCAGTTCTATTTCTCATCTTTTTGTTCTGATATTTGTATAGATTATGTCCTATTGCCACAAGTAAAACTTCTAGTTTAACCGAATTAATACCTCTTCGGACAATTCTCTTGTACCAACGGTCATTTTTCATGATTCCGAAAGTGCCTTCTGCTTGTATCGAACGGTTCATTCGTAACAGCGCACCATGAATACTTTCTAAGTTTTCGATTACTTCCTGATGCATTGCAGTGAGTTCCTGATTGATCCGAACAGTTCGATTTTTAGCTGTTTTCTTACATTTCTCTGCATATGGACATCCACTGCAATCTTCACATTCATACAGTTCTTCCTTGCGTCCGTATTGATTTCCCCTCACACTTCTTCTGTATAAAAGATGAAATGCTTTATCGTTAGGACATCTCATGACACCTTGTTCATCAATTCTAAAATTAACTGCACGAAAGGGATCTTCATGATACTTTCGTTCCTTGGTTTCCTTTTTAAACATTGGAAACTTCATATACTTTTCCATTCCGTTCTGTTCGCAAAAAATATAGTTGTTATATGATCCGTAGCCAGCATCTGCCACAGGATACTTGGGATAGAAGCCATACGTTTGTTTGAAGTGCTTCATCAAAGGAATGAAACAGTCCATATCTGAACGATAATGGTTCACGCCAACAACTGCGATATATATTTGTTGGCGTTTGCTTCAAACTTGGAACCATCGATGTAGATATGTTGCAAATCCACATGCTCCTCGTTGAAGATTGCTTGATTGATGTCGTTAAAAATGTTTTCAATCTTATCCTGAAGTACTTCGTTGATGAAATATCCAAAGGTTCGGTATGATGGAGTATGGTGATCCATGAGATACATGAATCTGATATTGACTTTGCAGTTGTCTTCCGGTTCTCTCAGGGAGCAGTAGCTGCTGATCATAAATCCGAAAAGTACTGTTTTTAACATGTTGACCGGATTATATCTGAGCCGTCCAGTTGTGTACTCCGGAATATCTGTCAGATACTTATTTAAATCGATTACTCCCATCAATCTGTCAAATGTTAAAACAGGATCCAGCAGATCCAAACAATCTGAAAGAAACAGTGGTAAATATCCTTGTTTTGGGTTATTATAATTTACAGTTGAAATTTTCATCGCAAGTTAATTTTAATATAAAAGAGGACCTTTCGTTCATTTTGAACGAAAAGTCCTCTTTTTCCGTAGAGACTGTTATTTCACAGCCCCTGTAATAAATCTTTTACCCCAACTCTTGACAAAGAGCCGAAAAATAAGCGTACCACTATTTCTAATGATACGCTTATCTTATTTCATTTTTTAATTAAGTTCTATGAGAACTCCTATTTATTTGCGATAGCTGCCTGTGCTGCTGCAAGACGAGCGATTGGTACACGGAATGGTGAGCAAGATACATAGTCAAGACCGATCTTGTTGCAGAATTCAACTGAAGATGGATCTCCACCGTGCTCTCCACAGATACCAACGTGAAGTTTCGGATTAACCGGTTTTCCGAGTTCGATAGCCATCTTCATAAGCTTACCAACACCTGTCTGGTCAAGCTTAGCAAATGGATCGTTCTCGAAGATCTTAGCATCATAGTAAGCGTCAAGGAACTTACCAGCATCATCACGTGAGAATCCGTATGTCATCTGTGTAAGGTCGTTTGTACCGAAGCAGAAGAAGTCAGCTTCTTTAGCGATGTCATCAGCTGTAAGAGCTGCTCTCGGGATCTCGATCATTGTACCAACTTCATACTGAAGGTCAGAACCAGCGGCTTTGATCTCAGCATCAGCTGTCTCAACTACGAATTTCTTAACATATTTAAGCTCTTTTACATCGCCAACAAGTGGGATCATGATTTCTGGTTTTACGTTCCAGTCTGGGTGAGCTTTCTTTACATTGATTGCTGCACGGATAACAGCGCTTGTCTGCATCTTAGCAATCTCTGGGTATGTAACTGCAAGACGGCATCCACGGTGTCCCATCATTGGGTTGAACTCGTGTAGGCTGTCGATGATAGCTTTGATCTGGTCAACTGTTTTGCCCTGAGCGTCAGCCAGTTTCTTGATGTCCTCTTCCTCTGTCGGAACGAACTCATGAAGCGGCGGATCAAGGAAACGGATTGTAACCGGATTTCCTTCAAGAGCCTCATAGAGAGCCTCGAAGTCACCCTGCTGCTCCGGAAGGATTTTTTCAAGAGCCGCTTCTCTTTCCTCTACTGTTTCAGAGCAGATCATCTCACGGAAAGCGTCGATTCTGTTGCCTTCAAAGAACATATGCTCTGTACGGCAAAGTCCGATACCTTCTGCTCCAAGTTCGCGGGCTTTCTTAGCGTCAGCCGGTGTATCTGCGTTTGTACGAACTTTCATTGTTCTGTACTTGTCAGCCCATGCCATGATGCGTCCGAACTCACCAGCGATTGTAGCGTCTACAGTCGGGATGATTCCGTCGTAGATGTTACCTGTTGTACCATCGATGGAGATGAAGTCTCCTTCGTGGAATTCTTTACCAGCAAGTGTGAATTTCTTGTTTTCTTCATCCATAGCGATATCACCGCATCCGGATACACAGCACTCACCCATACCACGGGCAACTACTGCTGCGTGAGATGTCATACCACCACGAACTGTCAGGATACCCTGTGCAGACTTCATACCTGTGATATCTTCTGGTGATGTCTCAAGACGTACAAGAACAACTTTTTCTCCTCTTGCAGCCCATTCTACAGCGTCATCAGCTGTGAATACGATCTTACCGCAAGCAGCTCCCGGAGATGCTCCAAGTGCTTTTGCCATCGGTGTTGCGGCTTTCAGTGCGGCAGCATCGAACTGCGGATGGAGAAGTGTATCAAGGTTTCTCGGATCGATCATAGCTACAGCTTCTTCTTCTGTTCTCATTCCCTCATCAACAAGGTCACAAGCGATCTTTAAAGCAGCCTGAGCTGTTCTCTTACCGTTACGTGTCTGAAGCATATACAGTTTACCATGCTCTACAGTAAACTCCATATCCTGCATATCACGGTAGTGATTTTCGAGTTTTGTCTGCAAAGCATCCAGTTCCTTATAGATTTCCGGCATAGCCTCCTCCATGGAAGGATATTTGCTGACACGTTCTTCTTCGCTTACACCGGCTAATTCAGCCCAACGTTGAGAACCGATTTTTGTAATCTGTTGCGGAGTACGGATACCGGCAACCACGTCTTCACCTTGTGCATTAATCAAATACTCGCCATTGAAAAGGTCTTCACCGGTAGCAGCATCGCGGCTGAAGCAAACACCCGTAGCAGAGCTCTCGCCCATATTACCGAATACCATAGCCTGAACGCTTACGGCAGTACCCCATTCGTCAGGAATTCCCTCCATCTTACGATACAAGATGGCGCGTTCGTTCATCCACGATCCGAACACGGCGCAGATGGCTCCCCACAGCTGGTCCCACGGACAGGTCGGGAAATCCTCGCCGGTCTGTTTCTTTACGGCTGCCTTGAAGTTGTGCACCAGCTCCTTCAGGTCGTCGGTCGTCAGGTCGGTGTCGTTTTTCACGCCGCGCTTCTCTTTCTGCGCATCGATCAACTCCTCGAACGGATCGTGCTCCTCTTTCGAAGCGGGCTTCATGCCCAGCACCACGTCGCCGTACATCTGTACGAAACGGCGGTACGAGTCCCATGCGAAACGGGGATTGCCCGTGCGCTTGGCTACGGCTTCCACGGCCTGGTCGTTCATACCCAGGTTGAGGATGGTGTCCATCATGCCCGGCATCGAAGCGCGTGCGCCCGAACGAACCGATACCAGCAGCGGCATCTCTTTGTCGCCGAACTTCATGCCGGTCAGTTTTTCGATGTTCTTCATCGCCTTCTCCACTTCGGGGCGAAGCAGCCCCACGACTTTCTCGCGTCCTTGTGCGTAGTATTCGCTGCATACTTCGGTGGTGATGGTGAATCCCGGGGGAACCGGAATACCGATCAGGTTCATTTCGGCCAGGTTCGCACCCTTACCGCCGAGCAGTTCCCTCATTTTGCCGTTACCTTCCGCTTCCTTGTTGCCGAAGGTATAGACTCGTTTAACGTCTGCCATAACTTGTCGTTGTTGATTATAATAGTGTTTTTCCCAATAAATGTGCTGTTTCAGAGTTGTTTCCGCCGGGCTGCGGGCGAGGCCTTCCATTGGGAAGGCAGCGGTGAAAAAACCGTCTTTTCCGGAGGGGCAAAGATACGATGATTTTTCGGATAATCAAAAAACTTATTTAATATATAAAAATATTGGAAAATATCGGCCGATGCCACCCGTATAGCGTTGTCGCCGATAGGTCGGCAGGGGCGTTCCGCTGCGGGGATCGAGCAGGTCGCGCCGGGCGAAAACATCGGCCCGGATGACGGTCAGCGTCGTGTCTGTCAGGATTCGGTCGTGCAGCCACCAGCCGCCCCGTGCGTAGGCATTGCCCCGACCCCGGCGTTCGGCCGGGGTCAATGCGTCTCTGAGCGAGAGCTTTTCCGCAGTTCCGGACGGGAGCTTGCCTGCACAGAGAATCTGAATGCCGGGCGTGCGTTCGCGCAGCTCCTCCAGCAGTTCAGCGGCATATCGGTCGCCGCGTGTCAGCAATACGGCTGTCGGCTTGCCGTCCAGCATACCCTCGACGCAGAGGTAGCCATAACCTGTTTCGATACGTTCCGTGAAGAACCGGTCGGCATAGTAGAGCAAGGCGAAATCCATCCCGTCCAGCGTATTGAGGGTGCGGTGCACATAACTGTACGGCAGGTCCGACGCCCGGACCAAGTCTTTGACAACCTCCTCGTTTTCGACTCCATACACTCCTGCGAGCGGCATCGCCATCCGGCCGATTACAGCGCCCGCCCGTTCGACTTTGGCGCGGTAACGCTCGCCGCTCCAGCGCAGCCGTCCTTCGGGTGTGTAGTCCGTGTCGTCGTAGAAGAGCGACGGGATCGTGTCGTAGAGGCGGTCGAGGTCGTAATAGGCGAAACCCGTGCGTTGTTGGGCGTGGATGGCACCGAGAGAAGCGATGACGAAGAATATCGCCAGAAAACTTATTCGTTTCATATTCGCTGCCGCTGCGGTTTTTCCTGCCGGATTTTACGTAGGAAACTGACCGTGTTATAATTTAATAGGGTAAATTTCAGTTCTTCGATATTCCGGTTGATTTGTTTGAATCCGTGATTTTTGAAAATTCGTACAGTCGCTTTTGCCATCAAAGAGTATCGAATTGCAACCCAAATTACGCAATATTTCCGATAATGCCAAATCCGATGCCGTAAAATGTCGGAATTATTTTGAGCTGCTGAGAAATTTTGAGCTTTGCCCGAACAATCTTTAACTAAGTTTTACCTGTAAATCGCTGTCAAGTCGCCGATATGGTAGCTTTTTTTCATCGTATCCGCTGTTGCAGGTTTCGTATCGTCTATAAAATCGTCGCCGGTCAAAAATGCTTCCGTAGTAACCGTGTAAACATACAGGCTGTCTTTAGTCAGCACGCTATATATTTTTTTGGAGCGGGGGCCATCTCCATATTCCGCCGCAACTTCGATATAGCGAACAATTTTACCGTGTTCGTCGTGCAATATTAAATATTCTCGCGGCCCCGGGTCGTCGCCTCCGTCGAGGACCAATCTCATGGTACGATTCCCGTCGAAAGGAATTCGATAATATTGTTTCCAATTTCCGTATCCCGTCGTATCGTTACCTAAAAGTAGCGCTAACCGATAGACCGTATCCCGATCCGTAATCATGGAATTGCCTGCTCGGTCCAGGGTGTAGTCCGATAATTTTAACCGATTGTTGAGATTGTCCGATTGCCGATCGATGCAAAATACCGTGCCCTGCAAGCTACGACAACTCGAACAAATGAATAATGTCATAAATATTATCGTGTGTTTCGTCATGGAAGGTAGCCTTTGTCCGAGAGGATCAATATCACCAAATTAAGCAAAATCCGGCAAAAATCCAAATTCGGAGGTAGAAAACCGCTGTGGGGATCATTCGGTGCGAACGAATATGATAATTCCATCTATTTTCCGGGCTTTGCGGCTGGTCCGGACTGTTTATGCCGGAAGGTTTTGTATTCCGGTGCTCCCGAAGCATACGCTTACCTTTACCGACCGAGGCGACGTTGCCTCGGTTAAAATCATTTGTATTATGATAATAGGTTATTTACGTGTCAGCATGGGAAAACAGCATCTTGCCAACCAGCAGGATGAGATCCGGCGTTTCGCCGAAAGCAGGAATCTCGTCGTGGATCATTTATTGCGGAAATAGATAGCTGGTGAAATTTTCTGTTTTTGTTTTTTTATAAAATAATTTTTATATTTACACCCGTATTTTGCGAAAAGGCCATGCAGATGGTTTGCTTTAACCGCAGACGAATGGTGATATGATAATATTGTAAACGAAGAAACCCTTAATTGCCTTATTAAAAATTTTTTTATGAAACATTTATTTGTTAATTTATTTTCTCTTGTATGCATGCTGCTTGCAGGAGTAGGATTGACGGGGTGTACCGACGACAAGACAGAACCAGACCCCGGTACTTGGCCTTCATTGGAAGTGAAGTTCCTTGAAGCACAGTATTCGACAGTCAAATTGGAGGTGACTGCCGCTAATTTGACAGAAATTGCTTACCTGGCGACGCCCAAGGCCGATGCCAAGGAGACCCCGACGGCAACGATCGTCTTTGCGACCGGCGTCAAATCTGCGATTGCGGACGGCGTTTCTTCGCTGACCGTAAGTAAATTGGACCCCGATACGGAGTATGTGATCTATGTGGCTGCCACCACTGCGAACGAAGAGTTCTTTGAGAAGGTTCTCGAGGTTGAGGCCAAGACCGCTTCGTTCGGCGATGACGCGTACGACGTGTTTGACGTGGACTACATGAGTTTTAGCATGAACGTGAAATTCCAGCCGACCGATCCCGAGAATGTGATCAAATATCTGCTGATGGACATGTTGACGTATAATTATCAGAGTATGATGGGCTATACCGACGCCGACATGATGAATCTCTTCGACGATATATATCACAACTATATTACCGAGGATACTGTTTTTGTATTCAACGAGGAGAATTCGATTTTACGCGACGAGAATGGCGAGCCTATAACCAATGAGGACGGCTCGATGATGACGCTCTGGAACCCGATGGTGCCTGGACAGCTCAATTATGTGCTGCTCGGCGAGTTCGCATCCGGCGAGCACCCTTGGGGCTTCGGTCAGGGATACTATTTGCCCCTTTGGGATCAGGACGCATACTACGAAGCTGTCGGCGGTGGCGGTGGTATCTTGGGAGAAACCGGTTCCCGTGCCGACGATGTAGAGCAGGGCGATTTCTGGACCGGCTACTACCAGAAGATAGAGGTTACCAACAAGAAGCCCGAAAAACTCGGTGAGATCAAGATCAATACCGATAAATTGAGACCCAACGGCGGTCTGCTCACTTTCGAGTTGTGCGAGGGCATATCCTATTTGGTCCTTGGTATTTTCGAGGAGTATGACATGGAGGGCATTAAAGCATCACTGCTGAAAGATGACCTGTCGAATATGCAGTGGGCGCTGACCTCTTTCAATGCGCCTTATGTTATGAACGCCCTGGTTTATGAGATTCCCAAAGGGGAGACCGACTTCTCTTTCAACCTGACGGAGTATTTCATAAAGTTCACGCCGGGTACGAAGTATTACGTCTATGCGGTGGGTATCAACGATAATACCGGTTCGAAGCAGGCTTTCGCCAAACTCGAAGGCTTTACGCTGCCCGAACCTACGAAACCGGCTCCCGAGGTAACCGTTACCGGTATCGATGCTCCGGAAGGTCATGAGGAGTCGCCCTACGAAGTTTGGTTCAATATCAAATGTACTACGGGTGACGCGGTGACTGCCAAGTACGCTGCCAACTACGAGCGTGAGTGGGAGGTCGAACTCAACGCCGGCAAGACTAACACCGACCTGATCGAAAACGGTAACGCGTTTACTCCGGATGAGATCGAGAAGATCAACTCGGCCGAGGGTTACAACGTAATGTTCTCGACCCGTCCCGACGCCAACACCTACCTGGGTGTAATCGCTTACAATGACGAGGGTACCGGCAACGATCCCGACGAAGATGGTTCTGCCATCGGCAAGAAGCGTTCTATGCCTGTACCTGATAAAGAGCCGGTAGATTCGAAGTATTTCGAAAGTCTGCTGGGTGAGTGGACGCTGTCGGCTGAATACGAGGGCGGCGAGGCGCCGATGACCTGCAAGGTGGAGATCGTTTCTGGACTGACGTGTCCGGAGAGTCTGTCCCAGGAGGTCATTGACTACTATCTGGATAACACAAACTACTCGAAAGAGCAGGTAGAGAAGTTGTACGAGGGCTTCAAGAAGCAGCTTAAGCTCTACAATGAGCGTCTGCGCGGCCAGAACCGCCTGCTTTGCCTGGGACTCGATATCGACCGTCCGAAGTACGAGTACAGTACCAACTACCTGGCCGGCTGGAAGACGCCATACGACCTTTTCATCGCAACTACGGAAGAGTACAACGGCTACGATACGGAGTCTATGTTCTTCGATTTCGGTCCGAAGTGGTATCTCGAGATGAAATCCGACGGTTCCGTAGTCGCTCCGTTCGACGTAACCAACCTGCCGCCGCTTACGTTATGGAACAAGGGGGCCGAGTACTATTTCATTGGTATCAGCAAAATGGCGATTACGCAGGGTGAGTTCCCCGTAACGATTAGCAGCGATAACTCTACGATCACTGTAGGGGGATATGAGTACGAAGGTGATACTTACTACCCGAATGCAGCGAAGATAATGTTCGGAGGACAGTATTCGACCGACACCCGGGTATGCGGCGCACTGACGCTGACCAAGGGTTGGAATGGTGAGTCCGTGAAGTCGGTTGTCAAGGGCGGCAAGTCCGTGACGACGAACGATGTGCTGGGTGCCGAGCGTGCTGTCCGCCCGTTGAGCCGCACGAGCGTATCTGATGCGAAGAGCTACGAGCCGCTTAAGGTTACTCCTCTTGCCGAGAAGTCGCTCCGCGAGCGTTGGAAGCAGCGGGCGGCAGGTAAATATATCCGTCGCTAACAGACTCTTTTGAAATAAGGCAGGGGGAGGTACCCGGAATGGGAATTTTCCCCCTGCTTTATGCTTTTATAAAATAACCGGATGCGCAAATCCGCTGGAGGTGCGGAGGCGTATTTTATGGAAGCAGAAGAGAGTTACTCTTTAAATCGAAAAAAGATTCCGATATGTTGAAAAAACTGTTTGGCTTGGCGCTTGCACTCTTGGCGACGCTTGCCGTTTCGGCGCAGGTTCGCGTGGGGGAGGGCCAGCTCTCCGGTAGTTTCGAGAGCAACTCGATCTACTACCAGGACGACTCGGGATTGGGTGCAGCAGGCACTGCTCCCGACGATCGTTTCGGTTCGAACAACTACATGAAACTCGACTACATGAACGGTCGTTTTTCTGCGGGACTCCAGATTGACGCTTATCTCCCTGCATTGCAGGGATATGAGATCGGCCAGCAGCCCGGAGCCTATCACTTCTATCTCTCCTCGAAGTATATCCAGTGGCAGGATCACAACTATTCCGTGCGGGTGGGTGATATTTTCGACCAGTTCGGCAGCGGACTTATTTTTCGTTCGTTCGAAGACCGTCAGCTGGGATTCAACAATTCGATCGAGGGTGTGCAGGGTATCTACCGCTTCGGCGACTACGTCGAGGTGAAAGGTATGTACGGTCGTCCCCGGCTCTACACCGACTATGCGGATTCGTGGGTGCGCGGTGCCGATCTGCACATTTCATTGAATGATATTTTCGGTTGGAACGCTGCGCAGTTCTCGGCTGAGGGCAGCTACGTCAACCGCTACGAGTCGCTCGACAAGGATCAGACGATCGACTTCGCCTCTCGCGGACTTACCTCGCCCAACCTGAACATGTATTCGGGTCGCCTGAATTTCGACTGGAAGGGGCTTTCGCTCAAAGGCGAATACGTATATAAGGGGAAGGACATCTACTCGACTGTTGCGGACGTAGCCGCAGCCGGCAACGCCATCTTGGTCGAGGCCGGTTATAACTACGGACCTTTCAGCATCTCGGGTAGTTTCCGCCGGTTAGACCGTATGGGGACGATGCTTTCGCTTTACGGCTCTGGTACGGGCAATGTACTCAACTACCTGCCCTCTCTGACGCGCCAGTACACTTACCTGTTGGCCAATTTGGAACCGTATATCGTTAATACCGACGGCGAAATAGGCGGTCAGGTGGATCTCTACTATACGTATCGCAGCAAGTCGAACCGTCATCGCTACTGGAATTTCCACGCCAACTTATCCACTTTCTATACGCTGCGTTCGGAGCAGAGCGAATCGGGCGAGCGGGAGTTGATGTGGCGTGATATTAACATCGATGTAGAGCGCCAGTGGAACAAGAAACTCAAAACCTCGCTGCTTGTTTCGATCCAGAAGCGCAACCCGAGTCATGGTTTCCAGCGTCAGACCTACGTATCCAACATTTTCATAGGCGATGTCACCTACAAATTCGACTCGAAAAAGTCGTTGCGCGTCGAGGCGCAATACCTTTATTCGACCGACTACGAGGGTGACTGGGTCGCGGCTTTGGTGGAGTTCAACATGGTGCCGCATTGGAGTTTCTTTGTGAGCGATATGTATAACCTCGACGAGACCGAGGCTAACTCCTTTACTAAAACGAATTATTACAGTGCAGGATTCAGTTACCTGAAAAATCGTACGCGTATTCAACTCAGCTACGGCCGCAATCGTGCAGGCTATGTTTGTTCGGGAGGGGCGTGTCGTTATATGCCGGCTTACACGGGTCTGAACCTTGTGATCACTTCATCCTTTTAATTAAAAAACAGATTATGAAATTCAAGAAATTCATTATCCCTGCGCTTTGTATGGCTATGTTGAGCGCGGGATGTTCGGGGCAGGATCCGGTGACCCCCGGTAACGGTCAAAACGGCAATGGGGGTACGAATGAAAACATCGAAAACGGTCTGCAGGTGACGGCATCGACGACGGTAATCAATGCCGACGGGCAGGATGCCGCCCGCATTAATGTCTATTATGACAAAGTGAAATTGTCGCTCGACGCAGTCGCTTTCTACGATGCCAAGAGCAACGACGTGCTCGACCTTTCGAAATTCACCATCGAGGACAACACGCTTGTGTACACTGTTACCGAGCCGGGTGAATTTTCGTTCTGGGTTGCTTATAAGACCCACAATACCAAAGATCGTCCGACAACCATTTCTGCTGTAGAGTTCTCGGTGCCTGACGCTCCGGAAGATCCCCAGCCGGACAACACCTCGTTCGTCCGCCGGACGCTCATCACGCAGTTCACGGGCTTGGGTTGCGGCTACTGTCCTTTTATGATCGCTGCGATGGAAGATGTACGCAAGTCGGCCGAATATGCGGACAAGTCCGTACTGGCAGCCTGTCACACCTATGGGGGTGATCCTTATCAGCCCGATGTGCCTTTGGATTACGCTATGGGTGTCAGCACGTATCCTTATGTAAATTTCGATTTCCAGACAGGGGTAGGGAATAATGGTTACAACAACAACGTATCCAATATCAAGCAGGCGATCGACAAATCGCTTTCTGCGGATGCTGGGGCAGGTATTTCGGTCGGTATGGAAGTTGCTGGAAACAAATTGGTCGCTCGTGTTACGGTGAAAGCAGCTCGCTCCGGTTCGTTCCGCGTAGGCGCTTGGGTGCTGGAAGATGGTCTGACAGGTACTCAACTGAACAATGGTATGAAGGGGGATTACGATTTCAACACGCATAATAATGTTATCCGCCACGTGAACAGCCGTTACTCTGGTTCGGATTATTCCGGCCATGAGGTCGGTGCGCTGGCTGCCGGCGGTACCGGTGAGCATCTCTTTACGATGACCTTGGATGAAAGTTGGGTCGTGAAGAATTGTCATGTGATATTCTTCGTAACGGAGCTTGTCGATAAGGGTTACGCCGTAACCAATGCTATCGACGTTCCCGTTAAGTCGTCTACTATACCGTTCGAGTACAGATAGTGTATTCGAACGTAGCAGCATACTGCTGTAAAATTTGCGGGGCGCCTCCATCGGAGTCGTCCCGTCTTTTTGACGCACGGCCGATCCGTGATGCCGGCCGCAACGCAGTGGAGGAGCGGTCGGGTAATGCTCTGCCGTTCTTTTGGCGACATTTTACGGAGTTGGACGAAGATATGATGCAGCGTAACAGGAGTTGCCGCTCCGCTGCACGATGCCAAGACCAATGTTGCCTTCACGCCCCTTACCTTGGTTGCCATGAGCCTACAGCCGCTTTGCCTGGGTTTGTCGGCGAAGTCGTCCGTGAAGTCGTACTTCGCTGACAAACCCGGCTATGAAAGGTTTTATACTGAACTTACGGGAACCGTCCAAATATTTCTCAAAGCATTCGATAAGTAAGGGGATCAAAACGAAGTGTATCAATAGAAAAAACAACATTAAGTAGGCAAAGTTGGTGTAATATAGTGAGATAGGTGTAAAACTACCCCGAACGGTCAAGCGATCGAAATGTAACAAAGCTGTTGCTTTTGTGTTACACTAAATGGCATTCGAACGGTCTGTTCAAGCGATAAATGTTACATGTCCTTGAATAGTCCCAGAAATATCCTAAAATACGGAGGAAAATAGCCCATTAAGAAGACAAAACCCCGTCAGAATCCGATAAAACGGCGATTCTGGCGGGGTTTCTGCTATATGTGGCAGGCTTGCATGGGACAAGGTATTCAAGGTTCAAAATACAGTTCAAATTTCCAAAAACATTCTTTCAAACAACTATATCAGCATACGTAATGATATGGCCAATTTTTAATTAAGACGGCAATTTCGATGTGGAAAAATGCGGTAAATTCAACGGTTAGTGCATTAAATTCCCTTCAAAATGCAATAAAATAGCGTTATAAATACCCCTTAATGACATTATTTTTTGACGTAGATCAATTTTGTATTCTATATATTACATTGATTATCAATACAATAATCTGATATTTTATTATTTGTTGATATAAAAACTGTGCGAAACACTATGACTATCCCATTGTATTGAATCGGATACTTGCTTTTACCAATGCTAATGCTTGAATCGAATTTGCTGGGATCTCTTTCGGCGAATGTTGGGGATTATGATTGACTAAACGTACGTATCGTTCATTGTCAGCTTTCTGAATATATTTGATTGTAGTATAACTCTTTCCATCGATTACGAATGACAACAGGTACATCTCTCCCCAAAGAATACCTTCCGCTCGGCTGGGTATTTCTTTATAAAATAAAGCGCATTATCCGCGTATTGGACAGATACAAGGCGGAGGTTTACAATCTTGAAGCGATAACCTCCCTCGCTTTCCGTATCGAATCGTTCGGAGCGGCGAAAGTCCTCAGGGCATTGTTGGAAAGGATTATACACGGGCGAAAAGAGAAAACGACGGTATTCGTGTCGGTTGTTTCGGACGGCAAGCCCAACAGCCGTTGGAAAGCATGATGATATACCAAGATATCAACATACCAACATATCAACATGCAAACGTACCAGCATACCAGCATGCAAACATGCAAACCTATCACTATGGTGATATATATTGCAGGTTCAATTCCTCTTTTCAGGGGAAAGCGGAGCAATCATTTCCGTTTACAAAGGCAAAGTAAGCACGGGGCTTTATGTCGGCTAAAAGGTCAGGCGGCTGCGCCGTTTCCCGATAAATCTTCCTCTCGCTTCGCTGCGAGCGTATTT
>OIVP01000369.1_pt1 | contig 13803 bp, 9 predicted proteins | sample 1587231 | NCBI WGS metagenome assembly OIVP01 (sample SAMN02675049, study PRJEB24791) | human gut metagenome, SKBSTL061 | isolation source: stool | host: Homo sapiens | place: USA | reverse complement strand
GGGTGGACGGCATGGCCCATCTGTACCGGAAGGTACATCGGGTCATCCGGCACCCAGTACGGTTTATGCGTTGCTACGATAATGGTGGTCTGCAATGTGTTCTACCCGCCTTACATACTTTCCTATACTCTTTTTCCTGGTGAGCTTGCTAAACCTATAGTATAGCGCTTTTTGGCAGGAATACAAGTTACAGAACGGTAAAAAGGTCATTCGCCCTCGTTTTCAAAGGTTTCCTGCTCCTCGGCCAGCTTTTCCCACTCGTCGTAGAGTTCCTGCTGGTGGAAGCGAGTGTCGTCAAGCTCGTCGCATTTGTCGCGCAGCAGCAGATGGTCGCGCAGGACCTCGGGGTCGTTGATCTCATTTTCCAGCTCGACAATATGCGCGCCCAGCTCCTCGATCTCGCTCTCCACCTTTTTCAGGCGGGCGCGGACCTCGGCGCGGCGCTTGCGCTGCTCCTTGCCGTATGCCTGCTTTTTGGCAGTGTCCTCGGTCTTTTGCTGCTCCTGGGTCTTGCCCGCGTCACGGTTTTGCAGGGCGGCAAAGCTCGGGTAAAACGTCGCTTTGCCGTCCTGCAGGTACATGATCGGGCAGCCCAGCGTCTGCATCAGGTAGCGGTCATGGGTGACAAGCAGCAGTGTGCCGGTGTAGGCTGCCAGCGCCTGGGTCAGGCTCTCGCGCATGTAGATGTCCAGGTGGTTCGTCGGCTCGTCCAGGAACATCAGGTTCGGGCGCTCGAGCGCCAGCTCGGCAAAGCGCAGGCGGGCCAGCTCACCGCCGGACAGCGACGCACAGTCCTTAAAGACCTCCTCGCCGCGGTAGCCGAAGCGTGCCAGATGACTGCGGACCTCGAGCTCGGTAAAGCGCGGGTACTGGTTCCAGATGGCGTCAATGACGCGGCCTGCGCGGCGGGCCTGCTGCTGGGTGAATACGCCCGGCTTGGCGCCGCTGCCCAGGCGGACCATACCGCCCGACGGACGGCGCTTGCCGTCCAGCACCTGCAAAAGCGTGGACTTGCCCGCGCCGTTGGGACCTGCAATGACGAGCTTGTCCCCGCGGTGAACGACGTAGTCCAGGGCGTCGATGAGGGTGCGCTCACCGATATGGACGCTCAGATTCTTCATGATGACCAGCTCGTCATAGGGCTCAATGTCGTACTCAAAGCGAAAGTTCAGCTCCCACGCCTCGGTGGTCGGGGCCTCGACGATCTCGAGCTTTTCCAGCTGCTTGCGGCGGCTCTGGGCCATCTTCGTCGTGGAGGCGCGCACAAGATTGCGGTCCACGTAGTCCTGCAATTTGGCAGCTTTTTCTACAGCGGCATCATGCAGCTTCTGCTGGCGCTCGTCAGCGGCCTCGCGCTGGGGCAGATAGGCCGAGTAGTTGCCGCGGTAGGTCTTGATGCTCTTGCCGCGCAGCTCCCAAATGCGGGTGCAGACGGCGTCGAGGAAGTAGCGGTCATGGCTGACAACGAGCACCGCACCGCGGTAGGCTTTCAGATAATTTTCGAGCCACTCCATCGTTTCCAGGTCCAGATGGTTCGTCGGCTCGTCCAGGATCAGCAGGTCGGGGCGCTCCAGCAGCAGCCGTGCCAGACGCAGCCGGGTCTGCTCACCGCCCGAAAGCACGCCCGCCAGCTTTGTCCAGGTGTCGGCGGGAAAGCCCATGCCGTTGAGCACCTTTTTGATCTGGGTGTCCATGTTATAAGCGTCCATCGCGTCGATGACAGCGGTGCAGTGGGCGATCTTATCAGTCAGTTCCGCATTGTGCGGGTCTGCGGCCAGCTGCTTTTGCAGCGCGTCCATCTCCTGCATGGCGTCAAGCGCCGGGGTAAAGACCAGCCGCATTGTGGCATAGATGTCCAGTGACGGGTCCAGCCGGGCGTTCTGCTCAAGGTAGCCGGTGGTCACGCCGGTGCCGAACGCGGCATCTCCGGCGTCGGGCAGGTTCTCGCCGCAGAGGATCCGCAAAAGCGTCGTCTTGCCGGTGCCGTTGGCACCGATGATGCCGATACGGTCCCCGCGCTCGACACCTGCATTTACATCACGCAGTACCTCGTGTTCGCCGAAGCTCTTGCCTAAGTTTTGAAGTTCCAACAACATAGCGGTACATCCTCAATTCCAAAATGATGCCGCCGCCTGACAAACGGGCAGCGGCAGTGCGCCCTTGCCTTACAGCAGGGCTTCGTTGCTGTGGCGGCGGTTGCGCACGCCGATATTTTCCAGTTCCTCCGGCTCCATCACGATGCGGTAGAGCTCCTCATAGGAGCTTACCGTATATTTGGGCGTGATGCCGGACTTGTTTTCAAGATTGCCGGGGTTGAACCAGCAGGTATCCACACCGGCGTTCAGGCCGCCCTTGATGTCGGCCAGCAGATCGTCGCCGACCATCAGCACACGGCTCTTGTTCGTGATGCCGAGGTCACGGAAGGCATGCTCAAACAGCTTGGCGCTGGGCTTGGCCGCGCCGACCTTCTCGGAAATATAAATGCCGTCCATGTACCTGTCGATGCCGGAGGCCGCAATGCGGGACTCCTGCACGGCAATGGCACCGTTCGAGACGAGGGCCAGCGTGGCGACCTCGCTCAGCTCCTCCAGCGCGGTCAGTGCGCCGGGCAGCAGGTCGGCATGGGTCGCCAGCAGCTCCTCATAGCGGTCATTCATGGCCTTGCCCTTGCCGTTGTCGGGCAGCTGCATGGTCTGCATGAAGCGGGAGAAGCGGATCTGGAACAGCTTCTGCTTGTTCAGCTGGCCTTTGGCCAGCGAGTCCCACAGCTCGCGGTTGACCTTGTGGTAGGTATCATAAGCGGCCTCGTCGTGGGGCAGCTCGTACTCGGCGAGCATATCGGTCAGGGTCTGACGCTCTGCGGCGTCAAAGTCCAAAAGCGTGTTGTCAACGTCCAGCAGGACGCAGGTATAAATTGCCATCTTCGTAACCTCGTATGCTTATTGCGGTGTGGAATCGGCGGGGGTCGGCTCCGGCATCGGCGTGGGCACAGCGGTGGGTTCCGGCGTAGCCGCGGCGCTGACAGTCAGCACAAAGACGCTGTCCGCACCGTTGTTGGCCGCGTGGATGTGGTAGGTGCCTGGCTCGTTGGCCGTGAAGGTCACCTGCGTGCCCGTTGTGCGCCAGGAGGTCTCCTCGCAGCCCCAGAGCGTGTCGCCGCTGCCGTTTTCCACGGTAGCCGTCAGCGTCGTACTCTGGCCTGCGGTCAGCGTGCCTGTGCCGCTGATGTTGATCGTGGTGGCCTCGGCCTCGACGGTGACGATCAGCTGTGCCGTCGAGAAGGTGCCGTTGATCTCAATGCCTGCCTTGATCGTGTAGGTCCCGGCGGCATCGGGCTTGAAGGTCAGGCTGCTGCCGTTCTTCTCCATCTCATCGTTGATGGACCACTGCACGTTCGTGGCGTCGTAGGCCTTGTTGCCCAGCTTGACCGCAGCATTGACAGTCAGGCTCTCGCCCTGCTTGATCTTCGTATCGCCCTTGTCCAGCGTCAGCTCGACGCGGGCGTCGTTGAACATGGCCTTGACGGAGATGTCCTTGGTAATATTGTCATAGCGGGTCGCGGTGGTGACGCCGTCGCTCCACTTGTAGAACACAAAGCCCTCCGCCGCCACTGCCGTGACGTTAACGCTTGTGCCGGAGTCGGCCTGAATTTCGACGCTGGACACGCCGGTCTGGCCGTTGCCGGTCAGCGTGCCCTTGGCGCTGTCCTCGACCTCATAGCTGGCCGTGAACTTCGTCGGCGTCGAGGTCGGCACCGGCGTGTTGCTGCCTGCGGAGGCCGACGCACGCTGCGGGATGTCCGACGTGTCGGGACGGCTGTCCATCGTATTGCAGGCGTGGCTCTTGGCGTACTCCAGCAGGGCGCGTGCGCCGGAGGTGCTGAAACCGTTGGATTCAAAGTAGGTGCCCTCGCCGTAGCCGCGGGTGTTTTTAAGGGCCTCAGCGGTGTTCAGGTACTTGAAGCCCAGATCGCTGCTGGCCGCCGCAATGGCCTGGTTGAACTGGTCAATGCGGGTCTGGGTCTCGGCAGCGTTCGTGCTGTCCTCGGTAACGGGCGGGATACCCACCGCGATGATGTCGCAGTAGGCGTAGGCCGAGCGGATGCTCTGCAGGAACTGCTTGTAGTCGGCAATGAAGGAGTCCACACTGACCGAGCCGTCCACATCGTTCGCGCCCAGCACCACAAAGACGCGGCGGGCCTTCATCTTGGGGATGGCCTGCGGGATCGTGTAGCTGCTGGCGTCCGATGCAAAGTTTACGCAGGAGGTGGACAACGCCTTGGAAATCTGCAATCCCTCCTGCCCGACAAACTGATTCAGCGTGATGCGGGTGTCCTTCTGCAGCGTCACGGCGTACTGGTCACCCGCAAAAACGCTGGCTGTAATGTAGGCGTCATCCGCCGCGCTCTGCGGCAGGATGGAATCCAGCGTCGTATCCAGCGGGTAGGCGTCCGGGTCATAGGAATCCTTCCCGCCTGCAAACAGGCCCAGCTTCGTCGGCAGCACCCATGCCGCCAGAATGCTCATCACAACGGCCAGCGCGCACAGCGCCAGCACCACACACGCTTTGCGCTGTGTCGGGCTCAAGCCTTTTTTCTCCTCATTACGTTCTCTGCTCATCGGGAACGGCAACCTCCTTAATTATCGAAAGCGGGCGTACCCATGGCCACAACCCACCTAGTATACATAGTATAAATTATATCATATTTGCCGGGCTTTGAACATGGTTTTCAAAAAATTGTCACGTATTACAATTTTATTACAAGCAAAAAGCCCGGGATTTGACATCCCGGGTGAAATTGGGTTCGATTTCAGGAAAGCAGCATTCTGTCGTTGGCAAACTCGCCGTCGCTGACCTGCTCAAAGCGCTGCAGCAGGTCACTGACCTGCAGGTTCTTCTTTTCCTCGCCGCGCACATCGTAGATGACGTGACCCTCGTACATCATGATCAGGCGGTTGCCGTACTTGATGGCATCCTTCATGTTGTGGGTGATCATCAGGGTGGTCAGGTGGTTTTCCTCGACGATCTTCTCGGACAACGTCAGCACCTTGGCCGCGGTCTTGGGGTCAAGGGCGGCGGTGTGCTCGTCCAGCAGCAGGAGCTTGGGCTTTTTGAGGGTCGCCATCAGCAGCGTGACAGCCTGGCGCTGACCGCCGGAGAGCAGACCGACCTTGCTGGTCATACGGTTTTCCAGCCCCAGATCCAGCGTTTTGAGCAGCTCGTAGTATTCGTCGTGCTCCTTCTTCGTGATGCCGGTCTTGAGCGTGCGGACAAGACCCCGGCGGGCCGCCAGGGCCAGGTTCTCGTCGATCTGCATCGTCGCGGCGGTGCCCATCATCGGATCCTGGAACACGCGGCCAATGTACTTGGCACGCTGGTGCTCGGACAGGCGGGTCACATCCTTCCCGTCAATAATGATTTTGCCCATATCCACCGGCCAGACGCCCGCGACGGCGTTCAGCATCGTGGATTTGCCCGCGCCGTTGCCGCCGATGACCGTGACAAAGTCGCCGTCCTCCAGCGTCAGATCCAGTCCCTTCAAGGCGACCTTCTCATTGACGGTTCCTGCATTGAAGGTCTTGTATACATTCTTGATCTCAAGCATTGTCCTTGCCTCCCTTTTTCACGGGTACTTTGGTGAAGTATTTGCCCTTCCAGTACGGGATGGTCAGGAACACCGCCACGACCAGCGCGGTCAGCAGCTTGAGGTCATCGGTGGACAGGCCCATGCGCAGCACAAAGTTCATAACAATGTAGTAGATGATCGCGCCGATGACAGCGGCGGTCAGCTTGAGCGCAAAGTTGCGGAAGATCTTGCCGAAGATGACCTCACCGATGATGACGGCGGCCAGACCGATGACGATGGCGCCGCGGCCCATGTTGATGTCCGAGAAGCCCTGGTACTGGGACAATAGACCGCCCGCCAGCGCCACAAGGCCGTTGGAAACCATAAGGCCGAGCACGATGGTGACGTTCGTGTTGATGCCCTGGGCGCGGGCCATGTGCTGGTTTGCGCCGGTAGCGCGCAGCGAGCAGCCAAGCTCCGTGCCGAAGAACCAGTACAGCACGCCGATCAGGACCGCGCAGAAGATGAGCAGCACGAAGATCGGGTTGTTGAGCGCCAGCGCACGGACATAGCGGGCCGAGACCAGCAGGCTGTACTTGTCCACACTGATGGGCAGGTTTGCCTTGCCTCCGCCCGTGCCGGTGCCCATGATGCGCAGGTTGATAGAATACAGCGCCAGCTGGGTCAAAATACCGGCCAGAATTGCCGGGATGCCACAGGCCGTGTGGAACAGACCCGTGACAAGGCCCGCCAGCATACCGGCCAGCGTGGCTGCCACAAGGGCCGCGCCCACAGGCACGCCGTTGAGCACCAGCACCACGCAGACTGCGCCGCCCGTGCCGAGGGAGCCGTCAACGGTCAGATCGGCCACATCCAGAATGCGGTAGGTAATGTACACGCCGATGGCCATGATGCCCCAGATGAGGCCCTGCGCCACAGCGCCGGGCATGGAGTTTACCAAAGAGGTCAGGAAATCCATAAAAACATCCTCATTTCGTAAAGCACCAAAACAGCGGGGAAAGAGAGCAGCCTCCCCTTCCTCGCTGTTATGATGATTTTCAGTCGCTGTTCCGTTCAATCAGCCGATAGCCACGTAGTCGGACGGCGGGGTGATGCCCAGCGCCTCGCAGTTGGCGGCGTTGTACTTCTTGGTCACGTTCGGAGCGAACTCAACGGGCATCGTGGAGACGTCCGCGCCGTCTGCGAGGATCTTGGCAGCCATCTCACCGGTGGCGTAGCCGAGGTCGTAATAGCTGATGGAGAGCGTTGCAACGCCGCAGCCGGAGCAGATGCCTTCCTCACCGGCCACAACGGGGACCTTGGCAGGAATGACAACGTTTGCGATGGCCTCGGTGTTGGAGGCTGCGGTGTTGTCAGTGGGGATGTAGATGACGTCGGAGTTATCGGCGGCAGTCTGGGCCACGGATGTGACGTCGTTCGTATCGGTGAAGGCATAGCGGGCAACGGTGTAGCCCTCCTCGTTCAGGTAGCCTTCAATGACGTCGCACTGGTAGACGGAGTTCGGCTCTGCACTGCAGTAGAGCAGACCGACGCTCTTGGCATCCGGGAAGAGTTCCTGGATCATGGCCGCCTGCTGGTCCAGCGGAGCCAGGTCAGAGGTGCCGGAAATGTTGTTGCCGACAGTGCCGGTCCAGTCGCTGATGTCCAGCGCGGTGGCGTAGTCAGTGATGGAGGTTCCCAGCACCGGGATGTCGGCAGTCGCCTGTGCGGCGGCCTGCAGCGGTGCGGTGGCGTTGGCCAGGATCAGGTCAACGCCGTTGGAGACAAAGCCATTCACAATGGTGGCGCAGTTGGCGGAATCGCCGGAGGCGTTCTGCTCGTCAAATTTGACGCTGCCCTCGCCCAGCTTCTCGACCAGAGCATCCTTGAAGCCCTGAGTAGCGGCATCCAGCGCTTCATGCTGGACAAGCTGGCAGATACCGATGTTATAGACCTTGCCATCCGCAGCGGCGGTGCTGTCAGCAGTGCTTGCAGCAGCCTCGGTGCTGGAGGCGGTGTCCGCAGCAGAAGCGGCGGTGTCGGTGGATGCGGTGGAGCCGCAGGCGGCCAGACCCATGGTCATGGCGGCTGCCATCATAAGGGAAACTGCTTTTTTCATGTCTATTCCTCCATAGTACCTGCTGCGCAACCTTTTTGTTTCAGGTGTACACCCGCGTCTCCTCACGCGGGTCCCTCCTGCGCAGCCGGTTTAGTGCTTTAAAGTACAGCACACTTCACCGGTTTAAAGCAAGTGCAAATACGTATAATGCACCGTGAGATTTGCGAAGTTTTTTGGTTATATTGACGAATGTTCAAATTGATGCCCGTAGGGGCGGGTCCCATATCCGCCCGCGGTAGTTACCGCAGGCTGCGCGAGTACATATAGAATGCGCCCCTGCGGAGGCAAACAAAAAGCCCCAGCTTGCAAATAAGCTGGGACAACTTTCGGTTTTATTCCGCAAAGCAGGCGTTTTCCGCCTTGGCGATCAGCTCCACAAAGCGGTGGGGGTTGCTGGCTGTGCGCAGGCTTTCCACAAGGTCGCTGCGGCTCAGAAGGTTTACGAGCCGCGCCAGGATCTGCAGATGCAGGCTCTCACTGCCCGGCGGAACAGCGATCATGAACACAAGATCCACGGGTTTCCCGTCCGGTGCGCCCCAGTCAACACCGCGGCGCAGCAGCAGCGCCGAGATGCCCGGTGCGGACACGCCCGCGTTGCAGGCGTGGGGCAGCGCAATGCCGCCCCCGATGGCCGTTGTGCCGCCGAACGTTTCCCGGTAGCTGACCGCATTGTAGTAGGCATTGCCGTTGGTGATAACGCCGATGCCTTCCTGCAGCTCGACCAGAATGCCGAGCGCGTCCGCGGAGTTATCGATCTTTGCATAGAGCAGTACGCCCTTGGGGTTCATCAGTTCGCTGACCTTCATCGTCAAACCTCACGTCCTTCGGCCCTGCCGATCAGGCTGTACAGATACTCCCCCACTGCGCCCTCGGCGCAGGTACAGGTCGTCACATGGTCGGCGGCAGCCTTGACCTCTGCCGGTGCGTTGGCGACAGCCACGGCGTAGCCGGCCTCCCGCATGATCTCCAGGTCATTGTAGTAATCACCGATAACGACGGTGTTCTTCATGGATTTGCTCATGAGGGCGCACAGGTCATGCAGACCGCTGGCCTTGCTGACGCCGCTGGGCATGATCTCTAAGTAAATGCTGTTCGTGGCCAGGAAGTAGTTTTCCCGCCCGTAGTACCGCGTCTTGGCGTACTGGCCCAGTTTACGGATGCTCTCCGGGTCGGAGGCAAAGACGACCTTGACCCAGCCGTCGGGCACACTCTCCACCGGGCAGGCAATGCTGCCGAGGTGCTCGTCCACCTGATGGGCGTGGGTCACCTCATTGGCATGGATGACGAACATCTCGCCGTTTCCGGCCATGACCTCCACGCCTATATGCGGAAACTTGTTCAGGATGTCAAGGATGGCCGTCGTCGCCTGCTCGCGGTTCAGCGTCGAGCGGTGCAGCACCGACTCGGCAGAGAAATCATACAGCAGCGCCCCGTTGCAGGAGATGGCCGGCAGCGACAGGCGGATGTTCCCCAGCGCCGCGCGGATGGACTCCGGCGGGCGGCCCGTTGCCACCGTGAAAAGCCCCCCCATGCCGGTGTACAGCTGGATGACCGCGCGGTTGCAGGCGGGGATGCCTTCCTTGGCCGTCAGCAGCGTATTATCCATATCACAGATCACAAGGGTATCGCTTAGGGGTGGTTTCATGCGCGATGTTCCTTTCTTAACCGTGTCAGAAACTCTGTAAAATAGGGCGGCAGGGGCGAATCAAACTGCATCCACTCCCCTGTCCGCGGGTGGACAAAGCCCAGCTCCTTGGCGTGCAGGCACTGGCCATTCAGCGATTTGATGCAGTTTTTGGGGCCGTACACAGCATCCCCTGCCAACGGATGCCCCGTCGAGGCCATGTGTACACGAATCTGATGGGTGCGCCCGGTCTTTAATTTGCACGCAATGTAAGTGAAATTGCCGCAGCGTTCCAGCACCTGCCAGCCCGTGTAGGCATACTTGGCCCCCGCCGCGTTCTCGGCCAGGACGGCCATTTTCTTGCGGTCCCGCGGGTCGCGTCCGAGCCACTTTTCCACAAAGCCCTCGTCCTCCTTGAGGTTACCGTACACCACGGCATGGTAGACGCGGTGGATGCTGTGTACGCCCATCTGGGCGCTGAGCGCCTGATGGGCGGCATCGTTTTTGGCAACGACGAGAAGGCCGCTCGTGTCCTTGTCAATGCGGTGGACGATGCCCGGGCGGATGGCCCCGCCGATGCCCGACAGCTGCCCCGCGCAGTGGTAAAGCAGCGCGTTGACGAGCGTGCCGTCCGGGTTGCCGGGGGCCGGGTGTACAACCATGCCCTTAGGCTTGTTGACAACGAGCAGGTCGTCGTCCTCGTACACAATGTCCAGCGGGATGTTCTGGGGCCGGGCCTCGATGGGCTGCGGATCAGGCAGGTCGATGGCGTAGATTTTGCCGGGCGCCACCTTATCCTTTTTGTTGACGGGCGCATCGCCGCAGGTCACAAGCCCCTGCTCGATCAGATTTTGCAGCGCACTGCGGGACAGCGTCGGGCACTGCCCGGCCAGCCAGGCGTCCAGGCGTCCGCTGTCGCCGGGGGCTGCAGTAAGCTCAAGCCGCTCCATCTTCGTCCGCCTTTGGCTCTGCGGTCTTATCCTTTTTGAAAGAGTCCAGCAGCACGGCGAGCATCAGCAGGCCGACGCCGAAACAGACGCAGATGTCCGCAAAATTGAAGATGGCAAACCGCATGAACAGCACGTTGATGTAGTCCACGACCACACCGTTGAGCACGCGGTCAATGAGGTTGCCCACGCCGCCGCCCAGTACCAGCGTCCAGGCTGCGCGCTCTGTCAGCGGCATTTTGCGCACGAACAGCATGATAAGGACAGCCAGCAGCATGACCGACGTCATGCCGATGAGCAGTCCCTGCTTACCGGCCAGCATCGAAAACGCCATGCCGTCATTCAGGCAGTAGCGCAGCTCCACAACGCCGGGCAGCACATCCATGCTGCCCACCGGCAGCAGCGCCGCCGTGGCCCAGTGCTTGATGAGCTGGTCAATGACGACCAGAATGGCCGCTCCTGCCAGCGATAACAAACCAGAAATCATACAACACCTTATCCGAAAAAATCAGCGGTGCTTAAACGTATAAGCACCGCTGACGGTAGAGTAAATTTACTGCTTCAAGACCTTAGCGCAGCGCGGGCAGAGGCCGTCCTCACCGACGGTGGTCTCGTACTTCCAGCAGCGCAGGCACTTGTTGCCAGCCGCATGGGCAGCGCTGACGCCGAGACCCTCGACCAGGCCCTTGACGCCGCCCTCGCCCTCGACAAGGTCAACATGGGAGACGATGAACAGGTCAGCCAGCTCATCCATCGGGATTGCGTTCAGGAAGTCGTAGACCTCCTTGCTGCAGTACAGCGTCAGACCGGCCTCCAGCGCAGAGCCGATGACCTTATCGGCACGGGCCTGCTCCAGCACCTTCTTGACGTCGTCGCGGATGGCCATGATGCGGTCCCACTTAGCCTCAAACGCCTCATCGGCGGCAGCCTTGGCCTCGGGCATCTGCTCAAAGACAACATAGTCCTTCATGCCGTCCAGCTTCGGGATGTAGCTCCAGATCTCCTGGCTGGTGAAGCACAGGATGGGTGCCAGCAGCTTGGTGAAGTCGACCAGGATGCGGTACAGCGCGGTCTGGGCACAGCGGCGTGCGTGGTCATCTGCACAGTACAGACGATCCTTGATGACGTCCATGTAGAAGTTGGACATATCAATGACGCAGAAGTTGTACAGCGCGTGGTAGGCACGGCTGAAGTCGTAGTGCTCGTAGGCATCGCGCATGGTGGCGGTCAGCTTGTTGCAGGCCTCGAGCGCCCAGCGGTCGATCTCAAACAGCTGGTCATCATCGACCATATCCTTCGCGGGATCAAAGTCGCTGATGTTGCCCAGCATGAAGCGGGCCGTGTTGCGCATCTTGCGGTACGCCTCGGACAGCTGGCGGAAAATTTCCTTACCGGCGCGGACGTCGACGGTGTAATCGCTGGAAGCGACCCACAGACGGATGATGTCAGCACCGTAGTCGCGGATGATCTCACTGGGCTCCATGCCGTTGCCGGCGGACTTGTGCATCTGCTTGCCCTGGGCATCGACGACCCAGCCGTGGCACAGGACCTCGCGGTACGGGGCCACACCCTGGGTGGCGACGCTGGTCAGCAGACTGGACTGGAACCAGCCGCGGAACTGGTCGGCACCCTCCATATACATGTCAACGGGCCAGCGCAGCTCGGGGCGCTCACGGCAGACAGCGCTCCAGGTGGAGCCGGAGTCGAACCAGACGTCCATGATGTCGGGGTCCTTCTCCCAGTCGGAGGCACCGCACTCGCAGACCTCGGTCTTGGGCAGGATGTCGTTGGCATCGTACTTGTACCAGGCGTCGCTGCCCTCCTTGCGGAACAGGTCGGACACAGCCTTGATGGAGGCATCGGTGATATGGTACTTGCCGCACTTCTTGCAGTAGAATACCGGGATGGGCACGCCCCAGACGCGCTGGCGGCTGATGCACCAGTCACTGCGGTCACGGACCATACCGGCCATGCGGTCATGGCCCCACGCCGGCTGCCAGTGCACGCTGTCAATGGCCTTGTAGACGTCCTCCTTGAAGGCGTCGATAGAGCAGAACCACTGCTCGGTAGCGCGGAAGATGATGGGATGATGGCAGCGCCAGCAATGCGGGTACTGGTGGGTGATGTGCTGCACACCCATCAGATGGCCGCTCTCCTTGATGTGCTCCAAAATGACCTTGTTGGCGTCCCAGACCTTGAGACCGGAAAACTTCTCGCCCGCCTCGGCAGTCAGGCGGCCCGCGTCGTCCACGGGAACGACAACGGGAACCTGCGGATAGTGATTGACGCAGACCTCAAAGTCCTCAACACCATGTCCGGGAGCGGTGTGGACGCAGCCCGTGCCGCCTTCCAGCGTGACGTGGTCACCCAGAATGACCAAACCCTTGCGGTCAAGGAACGGATGCTGATACTGCATGAGCTCAAGCTCACTGCCGAGAACAGTCTCGGGCAGGACCTCGTACTCATCGATATGGCAGCCCTTCATCGTGGACTCAACGAGCTCGCGGGCCATGATGTGGTAGGCGTCACCGATCTTGACGAAGGCATATTCCAGATTGGGGTTCAGGCAGGTCGCGACGTTGGCGGGCAGCGTCCAGGTGGTGGTCGTCCAGATGACGATCCATGCCTTGTCCAGCGGGATGTTGTGCTTGGCCAGCACGCCGTTGGGGTCGTCGGTCAGCTTGAAGCGGACATAGATGGAATCGCACTCGTCCTCGGCGTACTCGATCTCAGCCTCGGCCAGGGCGGTGCGGTCCTCGGGGCACCAGTACACGGCCTTCATGCCCTTGTAGATGTAGCCCTTCTTGGCCATCTCGCCGAAGATCTCGACCTGGCGGGCCTCAAACTCGGGGCGCAGGGTCAGGTAGGGGTTCTCAAAGTCGCCCTGCACGCCCAGACGCTTGAACTGCTCGTTCATGACGCCGATGTGCTCGGTGGCAAACTCCTTGCAGATCTGGCGCAGCTCCAGCTTGGAGACACCGGCCTTCTTGTCGCCGAGGGAGCTCAGCGCTTTCAGCTCGATGGGCAGGCCGTGGGTGTCATAGCCGGGCACGTAGGGTGCCTGGAAGCCGGACATGTTCTTATAGCGGATGATGATGTCCTTGATGATCTTGTTCAGGGCCGTACCCATGTGGATATTGCCGTTGGCATACGGAGGGCCGTCGTGCAGGATGTACTGCGGCTTGCCCTCGTTGTTCTTAATCATCTGCTCATAGACATGGTTCTGCTCCCAGTCCTCGAGCATTTTGGGTTCCTTCTTCGGCAGACCGGCCCGCATTTCAAACGGGGTCTGCATCTTATGGATGGTGTCATTGTAGTTCTGCGCCAAAGTTTCCTACTCTCCTCTATTTATTGGATTCTTTAGTTATATCACATCGGGCGTCAGCTGTCAAAGTCAACGCCTTCAAAGTTATCGAACGCCGGGGAATTCAGCTCCTCCTGCGGTTCGTCACTTGCCTTTTTGCGGGTCGTGCGCCTGGTCGTACCGGCCTTGCGGCGGCGGGCAGGCTTGGCCTCCGGCTCGTCATACAGGCCGGAGACATCCTGG
>OIVP01000351.1_pt1 | contig 14425 bp, 10 predicted proteins | sample 1587231 | NCBI WGS metagenome assembly OIVP01 (sample SAMN02675049, study PRJEB24791) | human gut metagenome, SKBSTL061 | isolation source: stool | host: Homo sapiens | place: USA | reverse complement strand
ACCGAAGTTCTTCATATACATCTTGACCTTGTTCACGTCGGCGACGGTGACAAAGCTGTTCAGGATGACGGGCAGATCCTCGGCGACGCCCTCGACGGCGCGGGTCACGTCGGACAGCTTGCCGACGCCCGACGGCTCAATGAGGATGCGGTCCGGGTGGTAGGTCTCGACGACCTTCTTCAGTGCCTCGCGGAAATCACCGACCAGGCTGCAGCAGATGCAGCCGGAGTTCAGCTCATTGACCTGAATGCCGGCCTCGCGCATGAAGCCGCCGTCGATGCCGATCTCGCCGAATTCGTTTTCGATCAGGACGATCTGCTCACCGGCGAAGGCCTCCTTGATGAGCTTTTTGATAAGGGTGGTCTTGCCGGCGCCGAGGAAGCCGGAGAAAATGTCGATTTTGGTTTTCTTTTCAGCCATAGTTGGGTACCTCTATTCAAGATGTGTTCAGATGTTCAGTTGGTTGGCAATCTATTACACTAACTGCTAATACTATTATAACAAACACGTCAAGGGGTTTTGCGCCATTTTGCGCGGGAAATTTTGAATTTTTTGCAAAATTTATTGGATTACCGCCTCCCCGTAGGGGCCGGGCACTGCGGGGTTGTGCGCGTGGGACCACGGTTGAGCGGAGCGAAACCGGGGAGCGAACAATGTTTGCCCCCGCGGGGCAAACAACCGCACGAGCGGGCCAGCTTTGCTGGCTGGCGGCGCTCGTTGTGCGCCGCCAAGCGTCCGGCCCGGGGGTCGGCGCGGCCACCCTTTAATGGGCAATTGCCTTTAATGCTGCAGGCCGGGCATGCCCGGCCCCTACCGCGCGGCTGCCACCGGCTGCCCGGAGGGGTCAAGACCCCTCCCTACGGGCTATCGTTCACGGGTGCTTTGTAGGGAGCGGTCTTGACCGCTCCGCCGGGTAGGCAGACGTTAGCGAGTTGGCCCGTAGGGGCGGCATATATTTCTCCCCTACGCATTGCCCGCAAACCACCTTCCGCATGGCGGGGCGTCGGGGACGCCGCCCCCTACGGCGCACCGCATTTTGTTTGTGCCCCCGGGCACAAACTCCACCTGATTATTATCTATTATCTATTTATTATTTGCAGCATTCGTGGTATGATATACCTAACCCCAATATCTATCACAAAAAGGAGCGATCCATTTTGACTACCAATGAAAAAATCGCCGCGCTGCGTGCCGCTGCCAAAGCGGCGGGCGCGGACGGCGTGCTCATCATGACCAGCGATCCCCATTGCAGCGAGTACCTGCCCGGCTATTATAACGCTCTGCCGTGGTTTTCCGGCTTCATCGGCGAGAACTCGACCCTCGTTGTGACCCAAACCGGCAGCGCCCTGTGGTGCGATGGCCGCTTCTACGTGCAGGCCGACAAGCAGCTGGCCGGCAGCGAGATCGAGTGCATGCACGCGGGCTCCGCGGGCGTGCCCACCGTGGCCGAGTATCTCGAGAGCCACTTTGCGGACGGCCAGACCCTGCTGCTGGACGGCAGCTGCGTGCCCGCCACGATTGCCAAGGAGTACATCGACGCATTGGCCAAGAAGGGTGCCTCCCTCAAGAGTCAGGACGTGGCCAGCCCGATCTGGAACGCCACCGGCGAGCGCCCGGCCCTGCCCGACACCCCCTGCGAGCTGCTGACCCCGGCCCAGACCGGCGCGACTGCCGCGGACCGCATCGCCATGGTGCGTGCCGAGCTGCAGAAGGCCGGTGCCACCGCACTGGCCGTGACCGGTCTGGACTGCGTGGGCTGGCTGCTGAACCTGCGCGCCCGCGACCTGCCCTGCACCCCGCTGGCCGTCGCCTACGCGCTGGTCACGATGGACGCCTGCACGCTGTTTATTGCGCCGGGCCGCCTGTCCGACGCTGACACCGCCACGCTGGCCGAGAGCGGCGTGACGCTGCGCGGCTACGAGGAAATTATCGACGCCGTCCACGCCCTGCCCGCCGACGAGGTGTTCCTGGTGGACGAGAAGGCCACCAACTACGCCCTGTACGAGGCCCTGACCGCCCACAAGACCGTGGCCGGTGCCGACCCGATTTTTGCCCTGAAGGGCATCAAGAACGAGACCGAGCTGAAGAACATCCGCGAGTGCCATATCCGCGACGGCGTCGCCGTGGTGCGGTTCCAGATGGATCTGGAAAAGGCGCTGGCCGAGGGTAAGCAGCTGACCGAGATCGACATCGACACGATGCTGCAGAAGCGCCGCGCCGAGATGCCCGGCTACTTTGAGGACAGCTTCTCCACGATTGCGGCCTACGGCACCAACGCCGCCATGATGCACTACCACGCCGAGGGCGACGTGAACAGCGTCATCGAGCCGCGCGGCTTCCTGCTGGTGGACAACGGCGGCCAGTACGACTGCGGCACCACCGACATCACCCGCACCTACCCCGTCGGCCCGCTGACCGACAACGAGCGCCGCTATTACACCTGGGTGCTGCAGAGCCACATCGACATGGCCCGCGCAGTGTTCCTGGACTACTGCACCGGCTTTGCGCTGGATACCTTTGCCCGCGGCCCGGTCTGGGCGCACAAGGTCAACTACCGCTGCGGCACCGGCCACGGTGTCGGCTTTATCTCCGGCGTGCACGAGGGCCCGCAGAGCCTGCGCCCGAACAACCCCGTGATTTTTAAGCCCGGCATGACCATCACCGACGAGCCGGGCATCTACGAGACCGACGAGGTCGGCATCCGCATTGAGAACGAGCTGGAGTGCATCGACCTGGGCGAGAACCAGTACGGCCACTGGCTGGGCTTTGCGCCTTTGACGCTGGTGCCCATCTCCACCGAGCCGGTCCTTGTGGACGAGCTGAGCCGCGACCAGATCAACTGGCTGAACGACTACCACGCCCACGTCTACGAGATGCTCAGCCCCCGCCTGAACGAGGACGAGAAGGTCTGGCTGAAGGAGAAGTGCGCGGCGATTGGCAGATAAACAGCTGACAGGCGTTTATCTTTTATATTCCTGTAGGGGCCGGACATGTCCGGCCCGCAACATAAACCGCAAGCAGGTGCTTGCCGGTAAGCTGCGGGCCGGGCATGCCCGGCCCCTACGCCTCAACAATGTTTTACCATGCAATAACGGCACACGTCCCCGGAACGGTCAAGACCGTTCCCTACAAAGCACCCGTGGACCCCGATCTGTAGGGAGGGGTCTTGACCCCTCCGCAGCTGCCGTTTGCCATTGTGACGCGGTAGGGGCCGGGCATGCCCGGCCCCTACAGAGCGGCATACTCAATGGCTATTTACTTTTCGCACGCGCCGTCGTTGCCCTACTCTTGCGGTTACCGCATCAAACTTCGCCTTTACAGGCTCGTTTTCTGCGACCGCTGCGCTTCCTCCGTCTCGCTGCATCCGCCGCAGGCGGCGCTCGACTCCGTCGCCCCGCACCCGTCGCAGTCACTCTCAAACCGGACGGCGTTCTTCGCCAGCTCGGGGTCAAGGCGCTGGGCGACCTGCATCATCAGGGCGCACTCCATCCGCTTGCGGAACACCTTGCAACCGTACTCATAAGTCCCGTGGATGTCGCCGGTAGCGTGCAGGGCGTTGGCCGCGCAGCCGCCCGCGCAGTACAGGCGTGCCCAGCAGTCCTTGCAGTCGGGGCGGGCATAGACGTTGCACAGCTTGAACTCGTCGCGCAGGGCGGTGTTGGTCACGCCGTCCCAGACGTTGCCCAGCTTGTACGCCGGGTCGCCGACAAACTGGTGGCAGGGGTACAGGTCGCCCCAGGGGGTCACGGCCATGTACTCGGTGCCGGAGCCGCAGCCCGAAATGCGCTTGTAGATGCAGGGGCCGTGCTTGAGGTCCAAAATATAATGATAGAACGTGATCGGCTTTCCGGCCTTCTGGCGGCGCAGCATGTCGTTGGCCAGCAGCTCATACTGGTCGAACAGCTTGGGCAGGTCCTCCTCGGTCAGGGCCTCGGGGGAGTCCGGCGGGGCGACAACCGGCTCCATGGACAGCTCGGTAAAGCCGAGGTCGTCGGCCATGTGGAACAGGTCCTTCGTAAAATCAACGTTGTGATGCGTAAACGTGCCGCGCATATAGTAGCCCTGGCCGCCGCGCGCCTTGACGAGCTTCTGGAACTTGGGCACGATGCGGTCATAGCTGCCGTTGCCCGCGAGATCAACGCGGAAGCGGTCATTGACCTCCTTGCGGCCATCCAGCGACAAAACAACGTTGTGGCATTCTTTATTGCACCAGTCGATGACCTCGTCCGTGATGCCGATGCCGTTGGTCGTCATCGTGAAGCGGAAGTTTTTGTTGTACTTTTTCTCGATGCTGCGTGCATAGGCAACCAGCTGCTTGCAGACCTCAAAGTTCATCAGCGGTTCGCCGCCGAAGAAATCGACCTCGAGGTTGCGGCGGGTGCCGGAGTTTTCGATGAGGAAATCCAGCGCACGCTTGCCGGTCTCGAAGCTCATGAGACCGGCCTCGCCGTGGAACTTGCCCTGCGCGGCGAAGCAGTAGCTGCAATTCAGGTTGCAGGTGTGGGCAACGTGCAGGCAGAGCGCCTTGACAACGTTGGAGCGGTTTTTGAAGTCAAAGGCGTGGTCGGCGTAGGCGTCGGGCGCAAACAGCTGGCCCGCGGCGGTCAGCTCGTCGATGTCGTCGAGCACGTCGCTGATGTCGGCGGCGGTCACATCGGCGCGGTCCGCGTACTTTTTGGCGAGGGCTGCAGCAGCCTGCTCCCGGCTGCTGCCTTGGTCGATCAGGGCGATGGCGTCATAGGCGACGTCATCCACCGCATGCACGCTGCCGCTGTAGACATCCAGCACAATGTTGTAACCGCTTAATTTGTATTGATGGATCATGGTTTTCTCCGTTTTGTTATGGTGCAATGCGGCGGACAGCCACGGGCGGATATGGAATCCGCCCCTACGGCATTCCCCTTGTAGGGGCGCATTCTATATGCGCCCGCCGCACCCTTTTGTATCATAGAAAATGCCGGGCTGCCACACGGCATCCCGGCATCAAAGCCAGCAAAAATTACTTGTCGGTCTTCTCGCAAGGCTGGTTGGCAATGCCGCAGCTGGTCTTGCAGGCGCTCTGGCAGGAAGTCTGGCACTCGCCGCAGCCGCCGTTCAGCAGGCTCTTAGCCATGTCGCGGGTCTCGAGAGTCTGGATGTGCTTCATAAAACAGTCACCCCTTTATACATTTTAGAATTATTATTATTGTACACGGAAATCCCGGGTTTGTCAATAGGGGCGGAGGGAAAACAACAGACAGCGGGAGGCCCGTCGGCCCCCCTTTACAAATTACAAAACCGCAATCTCCTCCGCTCCGCTGCCGCCCGTATGCTTCAGCGCGGTCCCGGCCTGCTCCAATGCACGGCAGGCCGTCACCAGCTCTGCCGTCACTTCCTCCCCCGGTGCCACCAGCGGCACGCCGGGGGGATAGGCCCAGAGATACTCCGCGGCGGTCTCCCCCACCGCGTCCCGCATCCTTACGGCCCGCGCGGGGCGCAGCAGTGCCTCGGCAATCGTGCAGCGGGCCGCGCCGGGGGCGGGCAGAATATGCCGCGGGGCCGCGGGCGGGGCCGCCGTTTTGTCCCAGGCGTGCAGCACATCGGCCAGCCGTTCCAGCGCGTCGGCGTCGTCGCAGGGGCTGGTCATGGCCAGCACGTTCGGGCCGCAGACCATCTCGGGCTCAAAGCCGTCGGCCCGCAGGTACGCCGCCCCCGCCGCGCCGATTTGCAGCAAAATTTTTCCGCTGTCATGCGCAAAAAAGTCAGTGTGCGCCGTCAGTGCGTCCGCGCCGCAGCACAGTATTTTTGTATTTTTCAGATCCCGCACCGCCGCGTCAAAGGCATCCAGCCGAGCGTGCCACGCGGCAAAGGCGGCCTCTCCCTCGTCGGCCAGCCAGCGGGTGCAGCCGTCCAGACTGACCATGAGCGGGTAGCTCGGTGAGCTCGTCTCGAACACGTCCAGCTGGCGCTCGACCTCGGCAGGGTCGGCCAGATCGCCGTTCAGCTGCAAAAACGCGGTCTGGGTCAGGCTGGGCAGCGTCTTGTGGGCACTCTGCACGACCAGATCGGCCCCTGCGGCTACGGCCCCGCCGCGCCAGCCGTACCGGGCGGCAAAGGGCAGGTAGTGCGCACCGTGGGCCTCGTCCACCAGCAGCGGCACGCCGCGGGCGTGGCAAATTTCCGCGATAGTACGTATATTGCTCAAAACACCCTCATAAGTCGGGCTGGTCAGGATCACGCAGCGGGCGTCGGGCGCAGCGTCCAGCGCGGCGGCCACATCGGCGGGGCGCACACTGCCGTAGATGCCAAACTGCGGGTCCACGGGCGGCGTGAGCCAGCGGGCCGTCAGCTGCCCCAGCTCAATCGCGTGGTAGACGGCCTTGTGGCAGTTGCGCGCCGCAATGACCGTGCTGCCGAACGGTGCCAGTGCGCGGATGCCCGCCAGCAGGCCGACGGTGGACCCGCCGACGAGGTACCAGCACCGCCGCGCGCCGTACAGCGCCGCCGTGCGGGCCATGGCGTCGGCCAGAATGCCGTCCGCGTCGTGCAGGTCGTCCGCGCCGTCGATCTCGGTCAGGTCCCAGGCATAGCAGCCCAGCCCCGGTGCGGGCGGCACCCGCCGCTTATGCCCGGGCATGTGCAGCGGGTAACGCGCCGCGGAGAGGGTTTCTAATTGTTGTTGCAGCGTTGATTTTGTCATATCATACCTTATATAAAAAGCCTTCCCCCAAGTGGGGGAAGGTGCCCGAGGCCCCGCCCGAGGGCGGATGAGGGACGGGTCTGCCGTGCCCTCCCTTTTGCGGCCGGCAGCGGCAGACTCACCCCTCATCAGCCGCCTGCGGGCGGCAGCTTTTCCCCCAAGCGGGGAAGCCTTTGGGGTTACGAAATCTCAATTTCCGCCTTACTGCCCGTCCGCGTTTTGGTCACGTGGATCTGTCTCGTCAGGCGGTCCTGCAGCGCTTCGACGTGGGAGATGACGCCGATGAGCTTATCGCCCCCGGCCAGCCCGGCCAGCGTGTCCACGGCCTTTTCCAGGCTGTCGGAGTCCAGCGAGCCGAAGCCCTCGTCGATGAACAGCGTCTCGATGACGACGCCGCCCGCGTTCTGCTGGATCGTGTCGCTGATGCCCAGTGCCAGGCTCAGCGCGGCCATGAAGCTCTCGCCGCCGGACAGGCTGCCCACGGGGCGGGTCTTGCCGGTGTAGGCGTCGAACACGTCGAGGTCCAGCGCGGTCTTGCCGCCGACGGCCTCGCTCTTGCGGCGCAGCAATCGGTACTGGCCGTCGGTCATGCGGGTGAAGCGCAGGTTCGCGGCCTCGACCACGCCATCAAAATAGAACGCTTGTACGTACTGTTCAAACGGAAGTTTGATTTTTCCAGTCAAATTACCGTTGATCGTTTTGGACAGATTGTCCCACATGGCACGCTTTTCGCGGGCGGCGGCGCTCTCCCGCATCGTCTTTTGCAGCGCGTCGATGGCGGCGCGGTTCGTGTGCAGACGGTGCACGGCGGCGTCCCGGGCGGCCATGGCGGCAGCGCGGTCCCGGCGCAGGCGGGCCAGCGCGTCCTGCAGCTGGGTCAGTGCGTCGGGGTTGTCGCGCTTGGGCATCGTCTCGCGCATCTGCTGCACGCGGGCGCTGGCGGCAGCGTGCCCGGCCTTGGCATTGGCGGCGCGGCGGGTGGCCGCAAAGCGCTGCTTTTCCAGGTCTGCCAGCTGGCCGTTCAAAAGGTCGGCCTGCTTGGCCAGGCTGCGGGCGCGGTCCGTCTTTTGCTTCAGCTTCAGGTGGTCGGCCTGCAGGCCGCGCAGACCCTCGGTCAGGCCGGTCTGCTGGGCGGTCAACGCAATTTTCAGCTCGTCGGGCGTCAGCTCGGCGGCGGGCTTGCCGGTGTAGCGGTCCCCGCGGCGCGCGAAAAATCCATCCGCGTCCCGCTGCAAAGCCGCCCGCAGCTCATGCGCGTGGGCGGCGGCGTCACCGGCGGTGCGGCTGGCCGCGGCAGTGCTGCGGCGCTGGGCCGTCAGCGCCTTCTCCCGCTCCTCCAGCTGTTTTTCGGTGATGTGGTCCTTGGGCAGCGCGGCGATCTTCGGGTGCTTGGTGGAGCCGCAGACCGGGCAGGGCTTGCCCTTTTGCAGGTCCTTGGCCAGCAGGCCCGCGCGGTTGGCGTTTAATTGGCGCTGCATCGTGCTGTATTCTTCTTCGGCGCTGTCCAGTGCAGCCTGTGCGGCCACATACTCTGCCTGACGCGCGGCAGCGTCCTCGTCGGCCTTGTCGGCGTCCGCCAGATTTTGCAAGAGCTGCCTGCAGTCGGCGGAAAGCCCCTCGGCCAGCTCAATGCGGTGGTCGGTCTTGAGCAGGTCGGCCTCGGCCTGGCTCAGCGCGGCGCGGTCCGCCTCGTTTTTGGCAATATTTTCCTTCACGCTCGCCGTGCGCTTTTCCAGATCGGTCATGATGAGGTCGGTCTGGTGCTCCACATCGGCGGCGCGCTGCTCCTCGGCCACCAGCCCGGCCAGCTGGCGGCGGCGGGCGGCGCGTTCCTCGGCAATTTTCAGGCCGGCGTCACCGCGGGCGATCTTCTCGTCCAGCTCGTTCATAACGCTGGTCTGTCGTTTTTCGTTGGCGTCGTCGGCCTCGAGCAGCATCCTGCCCAGCTCGGCGGCAGCCCCTGCGGCAAACGGGTCGCGCTCGGCCTGCATTTCGGCCAGGTCGGCGGCGGTCTCCTCGTCGGCGCCGTCGCCGATCAGCGTGCCGACGTGCATCAAAAGTACATCGTCCAGACGCTTGCACTCCTCGTCGGCCTTACGGGCGTGCTCGACGGCGGCCTGACCCAGGCGCTGGTGGTCGGCGGTGTCAAAAATGCGGCGCAGGATGGCCGCGCGGTCCGCGGACGGCGCGTTGAGCAGCCGGGTAAAGTCGTTCTGCGCCAGCATCGACACCTGGGCAAACTGTTTGGCATCGATGCCCAGCAGCTTGACCACGGCGTCGGTCACGGCTGACGCACCGCTGACCGGCTCGTCCGGCTCACGGATCAGCTCGGCCTTGGCGGGCACCTTGACCATGCCGGTGCCGCGCTTGGCGGCGCGCTGCTGATCGGGCCAGCGGCGCACGGTATAGCTGCGCCCACGGTGGGTAAAGGCCAGCTCGACGCTCGTCTCGGCGTCGGGGGCGGCGAAATCACTGCGCAGCATCGTGGTTTTTCTGTTCTCACCGGAGGTCTCGCCGTAGAGCGCAAACGTGATGGCGTCAAACAGGGCGGTCTTGCCCGCGCCGGTGTCGCCGCCGATCAGAAACAGTCCGCTGCCGCCGAACGCCGAGAAGTCCAGCTCGGTGCGGCCCGCGTAGGGGCCGAAGGCGGTCAGGATCAGCTTTTGGGGTTTCATTCGCTTTTTGACGCCTCCTCGCGCAATCTTTTCACAGCCACGGTCTCCTCCACTGTCAGGGGGCGTCCGTTCATCTTGGTGAAAAAGTCCTGGAACAGCTCGACAAAGGGCTTGCCGCGCACGGCCTGGGTCATGTCCAGCGGGTGCGCGACCTCACCTTGGGGCAGGTAGTCGAGCCGCATGGCGTTGGGATAGGCGGCGCGCAGCTGCGCCATGGCGTCGGGCAGCGGCGTCGGGTCGGTCAGGGTCGCCCAGATGTAGTCCTCGGTGTCGGTTGGCCGGGCGGTCAGCCGGGCCAGCGGGCCGGTCAGGTGGCGCATGGCGCGGCGGGGCGTCAGCGGCAGCTGCTCGATTTTTTCCACGCCGCGCTTGCCGACCCGCACGAGGGTGACGGATTTCTGCATCCCGCACTCGTCCAGATGGTAGCAGAGCGGCGCACCCGCGTAGCGCACGGCGTCGATGCCGACGCGCTGGGCGCGGTGTATATGGCCGAGCGCCGCATAGCAGAAGCCCGCAAACCGCGCTGCATCGATGGAATCCACCGTGCCGACAGTCAGGGGCGCAGTCTCACTGCCGGAGAGCTGCGGCGGGCAGACGCCGGAGACCACCATCTGGTGGGCGACGAGCACCCGGCGCGGGGCGGCGGGCTCACAGACGGCCAGCGCCGCGCCGACGGCGGAGTCGTAGTCGGTGATGTCGGCGTCGGGCAGATAGTGGCGCACCGTGGCCGCCCGCACAAAGGGCAGCAGCGTGAACTCGATGGGGCCGTGGCGGTCATTGAGTACGACCTGCTTGGGGCAGCCGGTGAAACGCCCGGCAATGTGTACGTTTTGTTCGGCCAGCAGACTGCTGGCAAAGTCGAGCCGCTCGGCGCTGTCGTGGTTGCCGGAGACGGCCAGCACCGGGATGCGGCGGGCGGCCAGCTGGGTCAGGAACCAGTCCAGCAGCGTGCAGGCCGCGGCGGGCGGCACCGGCGTGTCGTAGATGTCGCCCGCGATGACGACGGCCTCGACGCCGTGTTTTTCACAGAGGGTCAGAATTTGTTCAAGGATGAACCGCTGATCCTCCAGCATATCAAACCCGTTGACCCGTTTGCCCAGGTGCAGGTCTGCAAGGTGCAGAAATTTCATGGTGTATCTCCAGATTTTGCGTTTACCGCCACAGCTTCTCCCAGGTCGTGATGTCCAGCGTGGTGCCGGGCAGGACCTCCACGGGGGCTGTCTCGGCCTTGCGGAAGCGGCACTTTTTGGCAAAGCCCTCGGCCTTCAGGTCGCGTGCCCACACCCGCATATACAGGCGGCTGCGGCCATCGCCCTCGGCCAGCTTCTGCGCATAGGCCACGATGCTGCGGCCAATGCCCTGCCCGCGGGCCTTTTCCTTTAAGAAAAGGCGGCTCAGGCACATAGCGCCCGCGGGGCCGAGGTCGAGCGCGAAATAGCCCACCGGCTCGGTGCCGAGGTAGATCAAAAAGTAGTTGATGACGCCGCTGTGGATCTCGTCGTCGGTCAGGATGTCGCTCTGGTACTTATCGGCCAGTGCAGCGGCGACCTTGGGCGTCAGCTTGGTGTAATGCTGGACGAAAATCTCCTGCGCCAGCTCGGAAACCAGCTGGACGTAGCGGGTCTTGGTTACTTGCTTGAAGGTTGGATTCATGGGAACTCCTTTTGTTAAACATATGCCGCCGTAGGGGCGCATTCTATATGCGCCCGTGCAGCTTACGGCAGGTGCCGCGGGCGGATATGGAATCCGCCCCTACATTTATTCAATGGTAACGCTTGCCTTTGCCGGCATGCACGCGGCCCAGTCGCCCTCGTTTTTCAGGGTGCCGAAGCCCTCGCACAGGTGGTCGGGGCAGGGACTGTCTACAAAGGCGATGCCGCCGTTTTCCACCCGCAGGTGGATCGTGTACAGGCCGGTGTCAATGTCATATTCGGCGTTTTTACGCAGATCAATGCGCTGCTCGACCTGCGGGTCGCCGTAGCGCAGCACCGCCGTGCGGCCCGTGCCGCCGTGGTGGGCGGCCAGCCACAGCACCGCGGCCAGCGCCAGAATTACAGCGATAAACAGCAGATTTTTTCGTTTTTCGGTCATGGCTCTCTGTCAAATTCCAGTTCTTCGGTCAGGCCGTCATACCCGGCCACGGCGGCGGGGTACGCGGTGCGCGCGGCGGCCAGGCCCGGCGCGGGGTCGGTCACGGCGGCGCTGTAGTGGGTCAGCCAGAGGCGGCGCACGTTGGCCGCGGCGGCCAGTGCGCCGGTCTCCCGGCAGGTGGCGTGGCCGTACAGCTCCGCCTTGGGCAGGTCGGCGTCGTCGGCGTAGGTCGCGTCCATGCAGAGCAGGTCGGCATCCCGGGCGGCGGCCTCCAGCGCGGCGCAGGGGCGGGTGTCGGTGGCGTAGACCACCTTCAGCCCGCGGCGCGGCGCACCCAGCACCTGCTCCGGCGTGCAGCCGCCGACGGGCTCGCCCCTTTGCAGCGTTTTCCAGTAGGGCATCGGGATGCCCGCAGCCCGCGCCCTTGCGGGGTCGAATCGCCCGGCGCGTGGCAGCGCAAGCAGATAGCCGCAGCAGGGTACGCGGTGGGTCAGCGGGAACGGGGTGATTTTCAGCGTGTCTATGTGGAATGGTCCGTCTGCGACCTGCCAGCGCACCGGGTACGCCTGCGGCCCGGCCAGCGCCGTGACGGCCTGCGCCACAGGCTCGATGCCCTTGGGGCCGTAGATCGTCAGCGGCGCGGTGCGGTTCAGGCTGCCCAGGGTCTGCAAAAGACCGGGCAGGCCCAGAATGTGGTCGCCGTGGTAGTGGGTCAGCAGCACCGCCGAAAGCCGATACGCGCTGACGCCGTACCGCCGCAGGCCGACCTGCGTGCCCTCGCCGCAGTCCAGCAGCACACTGCGCCCGCCCACCGTGACCGCGGCGGCGGCCAGTGCGCGGTCCGGCAGCGGCTGCGTGCCGCCCGTGCCCAGCAGGGTTACTTTCAGCATGTATGCACCTCTTTTCCAATACTTCCCCATTATCAAGCGTATTATAGCACAAATCGGGCGGGCGGTAAAGGGGCGGGTTTGCGGTGGTCTCCCGTTTGTGGGATGCGACGGAATCTTTGCCCTCATCAGCCGCCTGCGGGCGGCAGCTTCAGTCTACGCGCTAAGAGCCGCCGCAAAAAGCGGCGGTTGCGCTCCGACACGCGCCTGCGGGCGCAGCCCCGAGGGGGAAGCCAAAAAAAGTTGAAACACCCCGCCCGTTTTTGTCGTATAATCTTTATGAAAGGGGGGCGACGCCCATGACAGAGCACGAGTTGGACACCCTGCTGCGGGACTACGGCGGCGCAGTGCGGTCTGTCTGCCGGGCCATTCTGCCCGGCCACCCGCAGGACGCCGAGGAGGCCGAGGCCGACACATTTTACAAGCTCTGGCGCGGGGCACACCTGCCCGCGGACGAGACCCATCGGCGGCGGCTGGTGGTGCAGGCGGCGCGGCAGTGCGCCATTGACCGCTACCGTGCGCTGCTGCGCCGGGGCGAGACGCTGCCGCTGGATGACCGCGACGACGCCGAGCTGGCCGTTGCGCTGGAAAGCGGGCTGGAAACCCGCGAGCTGATGGCGCAGATCATGGCACTGCCGCCGCCCGACGGGGAGCTTTTTCTGCGCAGGTACGTGTATGGCGAGACTGCGGCCCAGCTGGGCGTACATTTCAACATGCCTGCCGCCACAGTGCGCACCCGGCTGCACCGCGCACGGCTGGCACTGCAAAAGCTATTGAAGGAGGGCTGACCTATGACCGAACTGGAACGCTGGATGAACGACCACCCGCCGCTGGCAGACGCCCTGACGGCGGAGGAAACCGCGGCACTGCGCCAAAAAGTACTGGCCCGCCGCCCGAAGCCCCGGGTTTTGCGCGGCTGGCGGCTGGCAGCCGCGGCGGCAGCGCTCTGCTTAGTGGCCGCGGGCGCGGTGGTGCTGGGGCTTTTCCACCCCATGAGCGCCGCCAACGAGACGAACGCACTGGTGCAGAAATACGGCGAGGTGCTGGACGAACCGCTGACCGCCGAAATCAACGGCCACACGGTCAGTGTAAAGGCGCTGCTGCGGGGGCAGTACACACTGCGCGTGTTGTATGATGTAGACAACGCCCAAGGGATGGAGCCCGATGATTTGGTGTGGGACACCGCGAATTTTACGCTGTACAAGCCCAAAGGCGCCAGTGAGCGGAAGTGGGACTACGGCGCAAGCAACGTCGATGTCGGGCCGATCAGCGGCTATGCCGTCGGCCCGTGGGATGGCCGTTATGAAGCAAGCGAGAACGACACGCTATCCTGCTTTGTGGATATACCTCTTTTGTACGAGAAAGGCAACAATCGAACACTGTATATCGGCGACCTGACAAACTATAGCGCCAAGGCAAGCGTAAAAATCACGCTGCCGGATGCGCCCCCAACACTGACAGTGGATGTGAAGAAAACCATCGCGCTGAAGGGTGGACACTGGTTCCATTATGATATGACCGACGAAGAAGCCGAGCAATATCCCGACGCAACGTTTGACATTCAAGAGGTTCGTATTGAACCGCTGGCGGTCAGCGTCATCGGCATGAATCACGGCAGTCTGCCGCTGGGCGGGACCTCGCGATACGATGTGCAGTCCCGCGTAAAGCTGTTCCGCGCCGACGGCACCGAGTTGACCTACGGCTGGGACGGGGAATTTTACAAGGGTTCCTATGGCCGCGAGAACAAAAATTCCGGACAGATGACCTTGCGTGTTGACAGCTACGACATCCTCGACCCCGAGGCCGTGGCATGGGTCGAGATCGACGGGGAGAGGTTTGAGGTGGAGTGAACGCGGCAAAGCCCCTCCGGCCATCGCTGACGCTCGGCCACCTCCCCTGTAAGGGGCGGCTTGTTGCGCGGGCGCAGTCCCAAGGGAGAAGCCAAAGAGAAAAGCACCCGCATGGCGCGAACCATGCGGGTGCTTACTTTTTATGTCATTATCAGCCGAACATATTGATCAGGATACCGGCCGCAACAGCGGAGCCGATAACACCGGCAACGTTGGGGCCCATGGCGTGCATGAGCAGGTAGT
>OIVP01000323.1_pt1 | contig 15183 bp, 10 predicted proteins | sample 1587231 | NCBI WGS metagenome assembly OIVP01 (sample SAMN02675049, study PRJEB24791) | human gut metagenome, SKBSTL061 | isolation source: stool | host: Homo sapiens | place: USA | reverse complement strand
TGTCTAATTTAATACTACGTGTATCTGTCGCTCCAATAGTTGTCATGGATTGATGAGTAATATCTCCATAAAGATACGAAAAATTTGCACCAACAGACAAATTATTAAAAACTTTATAACCTAATCCTATGAAAACTTGATGAAAACCTCCGTCGCCATCATAAGATTCGCTCCACTTCCCGTTATTGTTAACATCCTCAAAATCATGTGTTTTGGAGATGCTGTAACCTACTGTGGAAAATGGAAGAAACCCAACTGTCATCCCCATTTTTTTCCATAGGCGAAATTGCATAGCCAAATAATCAAAGCTTGAATTTTTAGCATTGGTTTTTACATTACCATCCTTGAAGTTCGCATTTTGAAGGGTCATTCCTGCATCGAACAAGAATGTCAATGAATCGATGGCTGTATAAGATGCCGGATTAGATGCGTTGATTTGGTAGCCGTTTCGCAAACCGTATGCTATTCCTCCCATTGCTTTACTGTTACCAAAATTTTGATCAGCTAACTGACCAAAGCCGTAGCGTGTATAGGGAGAATTTGTGCTTGTTTGGGCTACGGCCAGCCCTGTGACTGTGAGTAATATTGACGCACTAATCAGTCTTTTATAATTTATCATTATAGCTTAATATTCTGTTTAAACCTTTCAATACTAAAAATCTATCTGCAAAGATGATACTTTTTAATTTTGTATCAAAAGAAAATTCATCTCCGCCCGTTAAAAAAACCAAAAGCTCCGGATAATTCTTTTGAAGATGGGTGATATAGCCGCTCATTTCAAATTCCATTCCGCGAATGACTCCTGCCCGGATAGCCGTTTCTGTAGATTGTCCATACATCGGAACTTCTCCTTTAGCGCTTACTTTGGGAAGTTTGTCGGTGAATATGTTCAATGCCTTGAAACGCATACGCATTCCTGGAGAAATATTGCCTCCATGATAGGCTCCGTCAGCGTCAATAAAATCGTATGTGACACAGGTTCCTGCGTCGATAACCAGCACATCGTGTCCAGGCTTCAGCCAGTTTGCTGCAACCACAGCTGCTAAACGGTCCATACCCAGTGTTTGAGGCGTTTTATATAAATTAGTGATAGGAACAGGGGTTTCATGACTTAATTCGATGATGTTAAAAGGCAATCTTTCCAGTTGGTGCCGGATCGTATTGCTTAGTGTTATGACAGAAGCTATGATACCTCGTTTCAAGGGGTATCGAGAACAAAGCATCGGGAGACAATCTAAAGAATGATTGGAGCCACGAAATACTTCAACTAACTCGCCTTTGTCGAATATAGCCAATTTGGCTACTGAGTTTCCTATGTCGATTATTAAATTCACAACTTTGCTTTTTCGGCTGCAAAGTAACGCAAAAAATAAATAGGAATAGCAATAAAAAATGGTATTTGTGAGGAATTAATTAATATTTAGGTGTACTTTTGCATCGGTAAACAGAAAATGGATTTTATGAATAAATTAATTATAGCATTGATTTTGTTATTCTTTTCCTTGAGTCAATCGATTAGAGGTCAGGAGGATAATATAAAGGTGAGTCTGATGACTTGTGCTCCCGGTACAGAAATATATGCTTTGTTCGGGCATACGGCATTGCGCTATGAGGATACGGCACGTGGAGAGGACTGGGTGTTTAATTATGGTATGTTCAGCTTTAATACTCCCCGTTTTATCTATCGTTTTGTCAAAGGAGAGACTGATTATGAATTGGGCGTAACCCGTTATCCTTATTTTGAAGGTAGTTATGCTATGCGTGGTTCCTCGGTCTATCAGCAGACATTGAATTTGACTATTTCGGAAAAACAGAAACTCAGAAGATTGCTGGAAGAGAATTATCTGCCGAAGAATAGGGTTTATCGTTATAACTTTTTCTATGATAATTGCACTACACGTGCGCGTGATATAATAGAAAAGTGTATTGAAGGAAAGGTTGTTTATTCTGAAGGAAAAGAGAGACTCTCTTTTCGGGATATTGTCCATCAATATACTAAAGGACACAAATGGGATGAGCTGGGCATTGATATGTGTTTGGGCAGTGAAGCTGATAAGCCTATTGATGCGCGTAAGCAGATGTTCGCCCCTTTTTATTTGCTGGAAGCGGCAAAAAAAGCGACTATAGTAGTAGGTGACAGCGTGCGTCCTTTGATTCTGCATGAAAAAAAGGTGGTGGATGCAGAACCGGAGAATATTGGTGACGGTTTTCCATTGTCACCCCTGGCGTGTGTCTTTATTTTAATAGGAATTACTTGTTTTGTAGGATGGTTGCAGTTTAAAACCAGGAAAATAATCTGGATTTGGGATTTGCTTCTTTTCGGTGTACAAGGATTGGCGGGATGTGTCATCACTTTCTTGGTCTTTTTTTCTACTCATCCTACGGTAGGGTCCAATTGGCTTATCCTTTTATTGAATCCTATCCCTTTACTTTACCTTCCGGTCATGGTTTGTCGAGCTATAAAAGGTAAAAAAGACCTCTATCATACAATAAATGTAGCGTATTTAACACTTTTTATAATGATAATGCCGTTTGTACAGCAAAAATTCAATGTAACGGTATTACCTTTGGCACTGTGTTTGTTGATATGTTCTGCAAACCACGTTTTATTATATTACAGACAAAACAATAAATGAAAGGACGCATCTTAACTTCTCTTTTGACTGTTATCGCATTAACAGGGTTGCAGGCACAGAACATTCCTGCGGTTCCCAGGTTGGTGGTCGGATTGACTATTGACCAGTTGCGGACTGATTATATAGAGGCTTTTTCGGCTTTATACGGTGAACGTGGTTTCAAGCGGTTGTGGAGAGAAGGACGGATTTATCGGAATGCCGAATATGACTTTATTAATGTGGATAAGTCATCAGCTGTAGCGGCCATTTATTCTGGCACTACACCTTATACCAACGGAATCGTGGGGGATAACTGGATGGACCGCAGTACTCTTCGAGTCCTTAATTGTGTGGACGATGCTGATTTTATGGGTATTTACACTTCAGAGTCCACTTCTCCGCAGAAAATGAAGGTGTCGACTTTGACAGATGAGTTGGTAATAGCCACACAAGGAATAGCTGAAGTTTATTCTATCGCTCCTACACGTGAAATGGCGGTGTTGGCTGCCGGTCATGCTTCGAAAGGTGCATTCTGGTTGAATGATGAAACAGGAAAATGGAGTGGCAGTACATATTATGGTACATTTCCTGCATGGGTGACTACTTATAATGACCGTGAAGGATTGGATTTCCGTATCGGCAATATGTCGTGGGAGCCTTATTTGCCTGTGACTGTCTATAAATATTTGACTAGCGAGAACAAACAAGTTACGTTCAAGCATAATTTCGATGATGAACGGAAAAATAAATACCGTAAATTGAAAACAAGTCCCTATGCTAATGATGAGGTAAACCGTTTGGTTAATGCTTGTTTGAGTAATACTTCCATTGGAAAGGATGCTGTTCCGGACTTTTTGTCACTGGCATATTATGCCGGGAATTATGATCATAAGGCTCCTGCAGAACTCCCGATGGAAATGCAGGATACCTATGTACGTCTGGACAACAGTATTGCTGAATTATTGGAATTGATAGACCGGAAAGTTGGTTTGAACAATACTTTATTCTTTATAACCTCTACAGGATATGCTGACACAGATCCTGTTGATCCTCCTCAATATAAAATACCGGGTGGAGAATTCCATATTGAACGTTGTTCTGCTCTGTTGAACCTTTATTTGGCTGCTATTTACGGTGAAGGACAATGGGTGGAGGCACATTTTGAGCAGCAAATATACTTGAATCATAAGCTGATAGAGCAGAAACAACTGAATATATCCGAGATATTAAATCGTGCGGCAGAATTTTTGGTACAGTTCAGCGGAGTGAAAGATGTGTATTCTTCACAACGTTTGCAATTAGGAGCGTGGACTCCTACCATTGATAAAATAAAGAATTACTATAACCCGATATGTTCCGGAGACTTATGGATAGAAGTCTTACCAGGCTGGACTGTATTCCGTGAACATTCGCTTGATACGCAGGTGCAACGCTATTCATATGCGTCGGCTCCATTGATTTTCATTGGGAACGGAATGAAACCGGAAATAATCCATGCGCCTATAAAAATAGGCAATATAGCACCCACCGTAGCCCATTACATGCGTATTCGTGCTCCTAATGCAGCCGTTCTGGCACCAATGACAGACATCAGAAAATAATATTAAGGAAAGAAGTGCAAATTAATCTGCATTTTATTGTAACTTTGCATTTTCAAAAGTAATCAAATTAGAAAATAATAAAAACAAAAAATACAATGGGATTTAATGAATTTATTGGCAAATTGTTTGGAAATAAGGCCACTCGTGACATGAAAGAAATCAAGCCATGGGTTGATAAAATAAAGGCTGTTTATCCGGAAATTGCCAAATTGAGCAATGACGAGCTTCGTGCAAAAACAGTAGAATTAAAGAAATACATTTCTGATTCGGCTGCAGAGGAACAAAAGAAGATAGAAGAATTGAAAGGTACTATCGAAACTACAGAACTGGAAGATCGTGAGGGCATCTTCGCGCAGATAGACAAACTGGAAAAAGAAGTGCTGGAAAAATATGAAAAGGCACTAGATGATGTACTTCCGCAGGCTTTTGCCATTGTAAAAGACACTGCACGCCGTTTCTCTGAAAATCCGGAATTGGTTGTAACCGCTACCGATTTTGACCGTGAATTGGCTGCTCAAGGAAAAGATTTTGTGCGTATTGAGGACGATAAAGCTATTTGGCAGAACCATTGGATTGCTGGTGGCAATGACATGGTATGGAGCATGGTGCATTACGATGTACAGTTATTCGGTGGCGTAGTGTTACATAAAGGCAAGATTGCCGAAATGGCTACTGGTGAAGGTAAGACGTTGGTAGCCACTTTGCCTGTATTTTTGAATGCATTGACCGGTAATGGCGTACATGTAGTTACTGTTAATGATTACTTGTCAAAACGTGACTCGGAATGGATGGGGCCATTGTATCAGTTCCATGGATTGAGTGTGGACTGTATTGATAAACACCAGCCCAATTCTGATGCACGCCGCAGAGCTTATATGGCCGATATCACTTTCGGTACGAATAATGAATTCGGTTTCGATTACTTGCGTGACAATATGGCTGTCAGTCCAAAAGACTTGGTGCAGCGTAAACATAATTATGCTATTGTCGATGAGGTGGACTCTGTATTGATTGACGATGCTCGTACTCCGTTGATTATTTCCGGTCCTGTTCCTAAAGGTGAGGATCAGTTGTTTGAACAACTTCGTCCTTTAGTAGAGCGTCTGTTTGAAGCTCAGAAAAAGTTGGCTACCCAATATTTGGCCGATGCCAAACGCTTGATTGCATCGGATGACAAGAAAGATCAGGAAGAGGGATTTTTGGCATTGTTCCGTAGTCATAAGGCACTGCCCAAAAATAAGCCGTTAATCAAGTTCCTAAGTGAACAAGGTATTAAGGCAGGTATGCTGAAGACCGAGGAAATTTATATGGAACAGAATAACAAGCGTATGCCTGAAGCCACTGATCCATTGTATTTCGTAATTGATGAAAAGCAAAACAGCGTAGATTTGACCGATAAAGGTATCGACCTGATTACAGGAAATGCGGCAGATCCTACTTTATTCGTTTTGCCTGATATTACTTCCCAATTGTCTGCTTTGGAAAATGAGACAGATTTGACAGAAGAAGAAAAACTGGCCAAGAAAGATGAACTGATGACAAATTACGCTATCAAGTCTGAACGCGTACACACTATCAACCAGTTGCTGAAGGCTTATGCCATGTTCGAAAAGGATGACGAATATGTTGTAATCGACGGACAGGTTAAGATTGTTGACGAACAGACAGGACGTATTATGGAAGGCCGTCGTTATTCTGACGGTTTACATCAGGCTATTGAGGCCAAAGAAGGCGTGAAGGTGGAAGCTGCTACCCAGACCTTTGCTACCATCACTTTACAGAACTATTTCCGTATGTATCATAAATTGTCGGGTATGACCGGTACAGCGGAAACGGAAGCGGGAGAACTTTGGGATATTTATAAATTGGATGTCGTTGTTATTCCGACGAATCGTCCTATTGCCCGTAAAGATATGAATGATCGCGTTTATAAGACAAAACGTGAGAAGTATAAAGCTGTTATCGAAGAGATTGAAGAAATGGTAAAAGAAGGACGTCCTGTTCTGGTAGGTACCACTTCGGTGGAAATCTCTGAAATGTTGAGCAAAATGCTTGCAATGCGCAAGATTGAGCATAATGTGTTGAATGCGAAACTGCATCAAAGAGAGGCGGATATTGTGGCACAGGCAGGTCAGAAGAGTATCGTGACTATTGCTACTAACATGGCAGGTCGTGGTACCGACATTAAGCTGAGTCCGGAAGTGAAAGCTGCGGGCGGTTTGGCTATTATCGGTACGGAACGTCATGAAAGTCGCCGCGTGGACCGTCAGTTGCGTGGTCGTGCCGGTCGTCAAGGGGACCCGGGCTCATCTGTGTTCTTTGTATCATTGGAAGATGATTTGATGCGTTTGTTCTCTTCAGATCGTATTGCCAGTGTAATGGATAAACTTGGCTTCAAAGAAGGTGAGATGATTGAACACAAGATGATTTCAAATTCCATTGAACGTGCGCAGAAGAAAGTGGAAGAAAATAACTTCGGTATTCGTAAACGCTTGCTGGAATATGATGATGTGATGAACAAACAGCGTGTGGCTGTTTATACCAAACGTCGTCATGCCTTGATGGGTGAGCGTATCGGTATGGATATCGTGAATATGATTTGGGATCGTTGCGCTTATGCTGTAGAATTGGGCGACTTTGATAATGTGAAGATGGAAATATTGCAGACATTGGCAATGGAAGTACCATTCACAGAAGAGGAGTACAACAAGATGAGAAAAGAAGATCTTGCAGAGAAAACCTTTGAAGCGGCAATGAACAACTTCAAGCGCAAGACAGACCGTATGGCCCAGATTGCCAATCCCGTTATCAAACAGGTATATGAGATGCAAGGACATATGTATGAAAACATCATGATTCCTATTACTGATGGCAAGCGCTTGTATAATATTTCTGTTAACTTGAAAGCGGCTTATGAAACAGAAGGTAAAGAGATTGTGAAATCATTTGAGAAGGCGATACTGCTTCATACTATTGATGATGCTTGGAAAGAAAATCTGCGTGAGCTGGATGAACTGAAACATTCTGTACAGAATGCTAGCTATGAGCAGAAAGACCCGTTGCTGATCTTTAAGTTGGAATCGGTCAATTTGTTTGACAACATGGTACATAAGATCAATAATAATACCATCTCTGTATTGATGCGCGGACAAATCCCGGTTCAAGAACCGGAACAAGTTCGTGAGGCTGCTCCCGAACCGCAGACTCCTCGCCAACAGTATAGAGAGGAGAAGCAGGATTTAAGTGATCCTCACCAGCAAGCTGCTGCCGAACGTGATACTCGTGAGGTAAAGCGTGAGCCGGTTCGTGCAGAGAAGACAGTAGGTCGTAACGATCCTTGTCCTTGCGGAAGCGGTAAGAAATATAAGAACTGTCACGGGCAAAATGCGTGATAAATAACGATTATTATAGAAACGTTCGGGTAGAATTTACTACCCGGACGTTTTTTTTATTCCTTTTAACTTACTTCTTACATAAATAAGCGTATTTTTGTTCCCTAAGAAAAAATGATAATATGAAAAGATCCGCCTCATTAATAATTCTAGTTGCCGGGACACTTTTTGCTTCCTGCAGCAGTTTGCAGACCATATCTTTTGACCAGTTACAGGCAGCCGATGTCAGTTTTCCAGATGCTGTGAGAAAAGTGGCTGTGATAAACAATATGCCTGTACTGAAAACTAAAGATAATCATGAAATACTGAGCAGCGAATTGGAAGGCGATGGTAAAGTGGCATCCGAAGCTTTGGCAGAGAATATTGCCAATGTGAATTATTTCGATCAGGTCATTATCTGTGATTCTGTATTCCGGGCACAGGATAAAGTGCCACGGGTTAATGTCATTCTGACTAAAGAGGAAGTACGGAAACTGAGCGAGGACTTGGGAGTGGATATGATATTGTCTTTTGATCGTATTCATATTCAGACTAAGCCCGGCGTACTGTTCTATCCGGATTTTCCTATGCCTATAGATGCTGTAGATGGAATTATATCTCCGATTGTTAGAGTATACATTCCCAATCGTGATAAACCTTTGTTTGTAGTTGCCAAGCAAGATACCATTTCCTGGGAAATAGAACCAGCTCTTTCTGACCGGAAGATAGTAAAAGAAGCTTCGGAATATGCCGCTTCTATTCCAGTAGAACATCTGTTGCCACATTGGGATGAGGTGGCTCGTTTTTATTACGATGGCGGGAATATTGAAATGCGTGATGCCGGTGTATATCTTCGTGAGAACAATTGGGATGAAGCGTATAGTCAGTGGAAGATAGCCTATGAGAAGAGAAAAGGCCAGCAAAAGATGAAAGCGGCTTTTAATATTGCACTATATTATGAAATAAAGGATAATGTAGAACAGGCCAAGGAATGGTTGGGTAAAGCGAAGAAATTGGTGAAATCAGGCAGCAGGGATGAACAATTGATAGCCTTTTATTCATTGGAGTTAGAGAAAAGAGAGAGTAAGCTATCCCAATTGAGAATACAAATGAAACGTTTTGATGATAATTTTTAGAGAATAAGTGTTGAGAGAAAGATTTTTTTTGTACTTTTGGATATAAATAATATATAAAATTGATTTTGGTATGAAACTCAGTGCACAGTCACATGCTTCTATTGCGTCTTCGCTTCGGGAAGCGGTTGATAAATATATAGCGGATGGAGAGAGAACGGTAGTCACCGATATCCATTTGCAACCTAAGCAGGACAGTGGTGAATTAGTTATTTTTAATGATGATGACGAAGAATTGTCACGTACCATAATTGAAGAGTGGGTGGATTATAGTGAAGATGATTTTTATACAATAGTAGAGCGTATACTTCGTGGGGAGATCAACGCATTGAAAGATACGGGAGTTTTGGATAAGTTAGCTATAATGAAGCCTTATTCTTTTGTTTTGGTTGATGAGGATAGGGAAACTGTAACCGAACTTTTATTGATAGATGATGAAGACACTTTATTGCTGAATGATGAACTTTTAAAGGGGTTGGATGAAGAATTGGATGCATTTTTAAAAGACTTGCTTGAAAAATAGATAAAATAATAGAAGCATCGGGATGGTAAAGTTCCCGATGCTTTTTTATATCATAGGAGAGGAAAATGATTTTTCAAGAGTGGTGTTTAAAATATTGTTTTCTCATCCATCGGTCAAAAACCATGAATAAGGGTATAGTTATGATGAATAGCAGATAAATGAAAGGAATTTGTATTTTTAAAACATGACTGCCAGCAAGAAATGCATGATACATAGTTTCCTTAATGTGATTTCCAAAATAAATATACAGGCCGATGCTGCCGCTTATTATTAAGAATAGAGAAGCAGCAATAGTAGCTAGTAACATCTTTCTCTCCTGTTTCTTTTCACGTAAGAGTATAGCTTCCTCTACTTTCTGCATGGTGCGGAAAGTAAAATTGGAGGTCAGCCGGAATTGGGGCTGTTCTTTTACAGCCTTCATTAATCCTTTATCTTTTTGTTTCTCGTTCATTCTGCTTCTGTTATGAGTATATATAATTTTTTTCTTATTCGATGCAATTTTACTTTTGCATTGCTTTCCGTCAGTCCCAGGATAAGGGCGATTTCACCGATAGTTTTCTCTTCATTATAAAATAGGGAAATCAAGGCACGTTCTTCTGCATCCAGTTTCTTGATGGCCTTATTGAGTTTTCCTACCCGCTCCTCGCTTTCATCATTCAGGGCATCGTCTATTTGCTGGTCGGATATATTCATTAACATGGCACTGTCCATAACAATTAACTCTTGTTTTCTTTTTCTGGTTGCCGATATGGCGGTGTTATATGCAATGCGGTATATCCATGTAGAGAAACTACTCTCTGCTTTAAACGACGAAAGATGTTCAAAGGCTTTCAAGAACGTATCCTGGGTCAACTCTTCCGCATCCTCCTGATTCTCCACGATGCGTATAATCAGGATAAATACTTGCTGACTGTATTTACCCAAGAAGTATTCGTAGAGAGAAGTTTCTCCTTTTAATATCCTATGAATAATATGTGTTTCGTCGTTTTCCATTTTGTCTATTAGACGCAGGGCTGGGAGAGAGGTTACAATAAAAAGAGAAAATATTTTTTTCTTTCTGAAAAGTGTAACCTCTTTGGCTACGTAGCGTCTAAATGGGTACAAAGGAACAAAATTAATAACTTAAATACGAATAAATTATGGGTTACATTACCGGTTGGATTGTTGTAGGTATCATTACATTAGGAATCTACAAATTATTTGAACTTTTTGTTGGTAAGAAGGAGCGTCTTACTATGATAGAAAAATTGGGAGACAAGTTAGATCCTTCCATGTTGGGGAACAGGCTTAGCCTGCCTCTTCCTGTAGGAACTCCTTTCATGTCATCTTCTCCGATTTCTTTCTCGGCCTTGAAATTTGGCTGTTTGTTGCTGGGTATGGGACTAGGGTTGTTGACTGGTTATATTATTTGTGCAACCACGGTTCCCGATTATTTCACAGAGCGTAATTGGCGCATGAGCGAGTTAACTTCGTTGATTTATGGTGCAAATGTCTTGCTTTTTGGTGGTTTGGGCTTGGTAGTTGCTTTTATAGTAGAATTGAAAATTTCTCAGAAAAACAGGAAAGATCATACCCGTTGAATAATGAAAGACAATTAGAAAAAAGAAAGAGATGTGTCAAAATTTGAAGTAATTATCAAAACTATCCGAGCTTTGCAGCAAGACAATAGCAGAATTACTTTTGACACATCTCTTTATTAAAAAAGAAGTGATGACCGCTTTACATAGAATGTTGCAATCTCTGTAAAGCGGTATATTTTTTTATTTTTTCAAAGCAGCAATACTTTCTTTTAAAGAAGCTATTTTGCTTTCTGCATCAGCCTGTTTCTTGCGTTCCATATCAATAACATTGGCTGGTGCTTTGCTGACAAATTTTTCATTGCTTAATTTTTTCAATACACTTTGCAAAAAGCCTTCCTGATATTTTAAATCAGCCTCCAGTTTTGCCAACTCTTCTTCTGTGTTGATTAAATTGCCCAATGGTATGGCATATTCAGTTGTACCTATCATAAATGAGCCGGAGCCGTCAGCTTTATTCTCTACGGCTTCGATAGAAGAGAGGTTACACAATTTAGTAATAACAGGATTGAATGTAGCTACTGGATTTACACCTACTACTTGCAACTCCAAAGTTTCTTTCTGTGCAATGTTTTTCTGTAAACGAATAGTGCGGATACCACCGATTACTTCTTTCACTACTTCAAATTCTTTGACGATAATCTCATTACAAGCAGTCGGAATGTTCAATTGCTGGACCATCAAGCTTTCCCCTTCTTTGCGGTCATATATATGTTGCCATAACTCTTCGGTAATGAAAGGCATGAACGGATGCAGCAACTTCAGCAAGTTATCAAAGAAGCCTAAAGTTTTTTCATAGGTCGCTTTGTCAATGGGTTGTCCGTATGTCGGCTTGATCATTTCCAGATACCAGCTTGAGAATTCGTCCCAGAATAATTTGTATACAGCCATCAGTGCTTCGCTCAAACGATATTTGCCGAATAAGTCAGCTACTTCTGCAGCTGTTTTTGCCAACATGGATTCAAACCATTCAGTGGCCAGTCTTGCATATTCGGGCTGTGCAATATCGGCAACTTCCCAACCTTTCACCAAGCGGAATGCATTCCATATTTTGTTATTGAAGTTACGTCCTTGTTCACATAACGCATCATCAAATAAAATATCGTTTCCTGCGGGAGCGGCAAGCATCATACCCATTCGCACGCCATCGGCACCATACTTGTCAATTAGTTCCAACGGGTCGGGTGAATTACCCAAAGACTTTGACATCTTACGTCCCAGTTTGTCGCGTACGATACCAGTGAAATAAACGTTTTTGAACGGCATATCACCTTTATATTCATATCCTGCCATAATCATTCGTGCCACCCAGAAGAAAATGATATCCGGTCCTGTAACCAAGTCGCTAGTAGGATAATAGTAGTTTATTTCTTCATTATTAGGATTATTGATACCGTTAAATAAAGAAATGGGCCACAGCCATGAAGAGAACCAAGTGTCCAGACAGTCATCGTCTTGACGTAAATCTTCCATTTTCAGATTGGCATTACCGGTTTTTTCTTGTGCCAACTTCAAAGCTTCTTCCGCTGTTTCGGCTACTACATAACCGCCTTCAGGCAGAAAGTATGCCGGAATGCGATGTCCCCACCAAAGCTGGCGGCTGATACACCAGTCTTTGATATTTTCCAGCCAGTTTTTGTAGGTGTTCTTGTATTTGGCAGGATAGAATTTCAGTTCATCATTCATTACAGGAGGCAATGCCATGTCTGCAAAATGTTGCATCTTCAAGAACCACTGCATGGACAGTTTCGGTTCGATGGCTACATTGGTACGTTCCGAGAAACCTACCTTATTGGTATAAGCTTCTACCTTTTCCAGCAATCCGGCAGCTTGTAAGTCTTGTTCAATCTGTTTACGTACATCAAGACGGTCCATACCTATATATAGTCCGGCAGCTTCGCTCAGTGTTCCGTTATCATTGAAGATATCAATGCTGGGCAAGTTATATTTTTCGCCAAGCATATAGTCATTCACATCATGGGCAGGTGTTACTTTCAGACATCCTGTACCAAATTCAATGTCTACGTAGTCGTCTTCGATAACCGGAATGATACGGTTTACCAGTGGTACAATTACCTTTTTGCCTTTCAGCCATTGGTTTTTCGGGTCATTGGGATTGATACACATGGCAGTATCTCCCATAATTGTTTCGGGACGAGTGGTAGCAACTACCGCATAGCGTCCTTCAGCATCACCTTCTACTTTGTAACGGAGATAATACAGTTTGCTGTGTTCTTCCTTATAAATAACTTCTTCATCACTGAGAGCTGTCAGTGCTTTTGGGTCCCAGTTTACCATGCGTACACCGCGATAGATCAAACCTTTGTTGTAAAGGTCTACGAATACTTTGATGACACTTTCGCTACGTTCTTCGTCCATGGTGAATGCTGTACGGTCCCAATCGCAGGATGCACCTAGTTTGCGCAGCTGTTTCAGGATAATACCTCCATGTTCTTCTGTCCACGCCCAGGCATGTTTCAGGAATTCGTCACGGCTAAGGTCAGTTTTCTTTATACCTTGTCCGGCCAGTTTGTTCACCACTTTGGCTTCTGTGGCAATGGAAGCATGGTCGGTTCCCGGCACCCAGCAGGCATTCTTGCCTTCCATGCGGGCACGGCGTACTAATATATCCTGAATGGTATTGTTTAGCATGTGTCCCATATGGAGTACTCCGGTTACGTTGGGTGGTGGAATGACGACTGTGTAAGGTTCACGTCCGTCGGGTTTTGAACTAAAGAGTTTGTTGTCCAGCCAATACTGATACCATTTTCCTTCCACGTCAGCGGGATTGTACTTACTTGCTAATTCCATTTTATATTTTATTTATTTAATTGATTATCGCATAATTGAGTGCAAAATTAATAAAAGTCGTTGGATTATTATGTACTTTTGCACTACAAAATGATATTAATAAACTGATTATGCATACAAGAAAAGAACAAATGGAAGCATTTGGCCGCTTTCTCGATATTTTAGACGAGTTGCGAGAGAAGTGTCCTTGGGATCGGAAACAGACGAATGAAAGTCTACGTCCTAATACGATTGAAGAAACTTACGAACTTTGTGATGCTTTGATGAAGGATGACAAGAAGGATATCTGTAAAGAGTTGGGTGATGTGTTGTTGCATGTGGCCTTTTATGCAAAGATAGGTAGTGAAACAGGAGATTTTGATATTAAGGATGTGTGTGACTGTCTTTGTGAGAAGCTGATTTTCCGTCATCCTCATGTTTTTGGCGAAGTGAAAGCCGAGACTGCCGAGAAGGTGACTGAAAACTGGGAACAGTTGAAGATGAAGGAAAAGGATGGTAACAAAATGGTTTTGAGTGGAGTACCTTCTGCTTTACCTTCGCTAATCAAGGCATACCGCATTCAGGACAAGGCCCGCAACGTGGGATTTGATTGGGAGGAGCGTTCGCAGGTTTGGACTAAAGTAAAAGAGGAGATCGGCGAGTTTGAAGCTGAGGTGGAGAACATGGATAAGGAGAAGGCGGAAGCGGAATTCGGTGATGTAATGTTCAGTCTTATAAACGCGGCCCGCCTTTACAAGATTAATCCGGATAATGCATTGGAACTCACTAACCAGAAGTTTATCCGTCGTTTCAATTACTTAGAGGAACACACCATCAAACAGGGAAAGAACTTGAAGGATATGACTTTGGAAGAAATGGATGCTATATGGAATGAGGCTAAAAAGGAAGAAAAATAGTAGGGTTAGAATTGTTTTTTATGATGTGTGTTATTTTTGTCTTGCTTGTTTTTCTGTTTTAATCAATAAAGGGTATTGTATTTATTCTAGGTAATTTAATGTATGGTGATATCAAATTGTGTTCTATAAGAATGAGGGGTTGTCTTTTTTTATGACAGCTCCCCATTCTTTATAAAATAAGTTTTACATGAATTTTATTCTACCCATTCTTTGATGGCTTGTGAAGGATCAGGATTTAAAACTGCACCTTTGTTGAATACATTTTCATAAAGACTGATAAAGATATTCATCCAGGGCGCACAGTAGCCTTCTATTGAATTAAATCGATATCCGATAGGAGCATTAGTACCTGGATAACCACGAACAACTTGTAACTCTAACCGTTTGTAATCCCAAAAGATGATCCCTTCACCCCAGAATTCAATACGTTTCTGTTCAACAACCTTCTTTTGAAACTCTTTTAGATCATTTACTTTACATGTATAGCTACCCACAGAAGTATTATAACGAAATGTGTTTACGAAATCTTCTAATTTAGAAATACCGGCTGCTAATCCTTGGCTCATTCCTATTGCTTCGGCTTCGATTAAATACATTTCCTCTATACGCATTAACGGATAGTCAACGGCAGCTCCGATTGTATAATCGTTCATTTC
>OIVP01000316.1_pt1 | contig 15371 bp, 17 predicted proteins | sample 1587231 | NCBI WGS metagenome assembly OIVP01 (sample SAMN02675049, study PRJEB24791) | human gut metagenome, SKBSTL061 | isolation source: stool | host: Homo sapiens | place: USA | reverse complement strand
GGCGGAGCTGCATCAGGAGGTCATTGACGCGCTGTTCCGGGTGGAGCCGCCCATGTCTGCGGCAGAACAGAAAAACGTTTTTGATACGGCGCTGACGGAGGCTCTGGATCAGGATTGCAGCTATGATGTAGTGCAGTCCGTCCATGAGCAGATCCGGGCAAAGATCGAGGACCACAAGGAAAGCCACGATCCGGAGCCGCTGGAGCTGACGGTTTCCGACGTGGGCTGCATACTGGCCAACAGCGGCGTGGACACCGAAAAGGTGGAAGCGTTCAAAGCGAACTGCGAAAAGCAGTACGGCGAAAACGCCGCACTGAATCCGGTGAATATCATCGAGAGCCGCAAATTTCAGGTTACCACCCCGGAGGTGAAAATCTCCATCGCCCCGGAAAACAGCTACCTCATCGAGACCCGGGTCATCGACGGCCGCAAGTATCTCCTGATCCCCGCTGATGACGGCGTGGAGGTCAACGGCATCGGCGTGAACATCCCGGGTCTTGCAAAAGAGGAATAAAAAAAGGAGAGAAGCCGCGGCTTCTCTCCTTCTCTTTTTGACCATTTACGCCTTGCTCTTGTAGAGGTCAGCGATGATGTCGGCGCACTTGTCGATGCCGAGCTCGCCGCTGTCGAGCGTGATGTGGTAATTCTGCGCGTAGCCCCACTTCATGTTCGTGTAGAAGCGGTGATAGGCCGCGCGGCGCTTGTCCTTGTCGCGCAGGCGCTGCTCGGGCGACTGCTCGCGCTCGCCGTAGACCTCGACGATGCGCTTGGCGCGGAACGCCATATCCGCGTGGATAAAGACCTTGAGGCACTTGGCCTTGTCCTGCAAAATGTAGTCCGCGCAGCGGCCGACGATGACACAGGGGCCCTTTTCGGCAAGCTCGCTGATGACGCGGCACTGAATTTCCCATAGGATGTCCTCGTTCGTCGGGCCGAACGCGCGGTTCGAGAGCGCTGAGGACAGGAAGCCGCCGGGTGTGTACTCGCCCGCCTCCTTGACATAATTTTCTGCAAAGCCGCTCTCCTCGGCGATCTTCTGGATGAGCTCTGAGTCATAGCAGGGGATGCCGAGCTGCTCTGCGACCTTTTTGCCGACCGTGCGGCCGCCGCTGCCGAATTCACGGCTGATGGTGATAATATGGTTCATAATACAGTTGCTCCTTCCGTATTGAGTTCCCGATACGTTTTTACAATCATACCCGCCGCGATGACGAAAGTCAACACATCCGACACCGGCATGGAGTACAGCACGCCGTCAAGGCCGAAAAAGCGCGGCAGCAGCAGTGCAAAGCCCACGCCGAACACGACCTCGCGCACCATGGAGAGCATCGTGGATGAGAACGCCTTGCCCACAGCCTGCAAAAAGATGAAGCAAGCCTTATTGACGCAGGCGAGCACCATCATACAGAGGTAGGTGCGGAATGCCTTGATCGCAAAGTCCGTGTAGTAGCTGCTCTCGTTCGCCGCGCCGAAGACGGCGATGAGCTGACGCGGGAAGCCCTCGGCCAGAATGAGCGCGACGGCGCCGACGATCGCCTCGCAGAGCAGGAGCTTTGTAAAGAGCTCACGCACGCGCGTCTTTTTCCCCGCGCCCATGTTGTAACCTACGACGGGAATGCAGCCCGCCGCCATGCCGACGACGATGGAAATGACGATCTGGAAGAACTTCATCACAATGCCGACGACGGCCATCGGGATCTGCGCGTACTGTTTCTGCGAGAATATCTCATCCAGCGCGCCGTACTTGCGCAGCATGTTGTTGATGGCCGCCATCGCCGCGACGAGGCTAATTTGTGACAAAAAGCTCGTGATGCCGAGCGTCAGCATCCGGGTACAGAGGCTTGCGCGCAGGCGGAAGTCTCCCTTTTCCGGCTTGACGGTCTTCATGCGGCAGAGGTACCACACCGCGAGCGCCGCTGTGACGATCTGGCCCAACACGGTGGCGACCGCCGCGCCCATCATGCCCCACTTACATTCAAAGATGAAGAAGGGGTCTAAAATGATGTTGAGCACCGCGCCCGCGAGCGTGGAGATCATGGCGAACCGCGGGTTTCCGTCGGCACGGATGACAGGGTTCATCGCCTGACCGAACATATAAAATGGGATGCCGAGCGAGATATAGAAGAAATACTCCTGCGCGTAATGAAAGGTCTCCTCGTTCACCGTGCCGCCGAACATCGAGATGATAGCGTCAGCGAAGATGAGGTACAGCGCCGTGAGCACAAGGCTGCTCGCGACCGACAATACGACCGCGCTGCCGACGCTCTTTCTTGCCTCTCCCACTTCGCCCTTGCCGAGCGAAATGCTGACGAACGCGCAGCAGCCGTCGCCGATCATCACGGCGATGGCGAGCGCCACGACCGTGAGCGGAAAGACGACGGTGTTTGCCGCGTTGCCGTAGGAACCGAGGTAGCTTGCGTTGGCGATGAAGATCTGGTCGACGATGTTATAGAGCGCGCCGACGAGCAGCGAGATGATGCACGGGACGGCATAGCGCCGCATGAGCTTTCCCACGCGCTCCGTCCCCAAAAACTGGTTTGTGTTTTCCATGGCGGTCTTCCTCCTGAACATAAAAAATAAGAGATGCGTTCTGCCGGATCAATCCGGACTTACGCATCTCTGCTGCACGATTTGACTATGAAGTTGTCTTCTCCCTCCTTTTGCCGTAAAAAAGCGTGCGGCGTTTCTGCAACCGGATTTACGCAGAAACGCCACACGCTGTGAATTGATCTTATCAAATTGTTTCGAGCATTTCAAATGTTTTTTGCGGCACGGGCCGCAAATTTTTATTTAGTCCTGCTCCATGAAGCTGCGGATATAGGCGATCAGCATTTTCGCCGTGCCCTCGAAGCCGAGCACATCGCTCTTGACAGTCATGTCGTAGCCGCGGGCGTCGCCCCACTTCGTCTCGCAGTAGTAGTTGTGGTAGGACTTTCTGGAGCGGTCGACCTCTTTGATCTCCTCGATCGCGTCCTCGGCAGACAGGCCCTTCTTCTCCATCACGCGGCCGACTTTGGCTTGCTGGTTGCCGCAGATGAAAATGCTCAGCATATTGGGGTTGCCCTTGAGCACCTGGTCGCTGCAGCGGCCGATGATGAGGAAGCTCTCGCCATTTGCCGCCTTGTCGCGCAGCATGGCAAACGTCTTTTCCGCCACGTTGACTTCAAGAGAATTCGAATACTTGCCGATGCGGCGCGAGGCAAAGAAGTTGACGGGCTTTTCGTCCATCTTGCGGATCATTTCCCCGCTGTAGCCTTCGGAAACGATCTCCTTTTCGATGGAGTCCTTGTCATAGAGCTTGATACCGAGCTCTTGCGCGATCATGTCGGCAATGTAATGGCCGCCGCTGCCGTGCTCGCGGCCAAGGGTGATGATGATCTGGTTTTTCATGGGATCGCACTCCTTTCCTTTTTCCGTTTACAGATAGCGCAGGAATAAGTAGGCCGTGGACACCGCCATGACAATGATCGTCGCGGGCACGCAGTACTTGCAGTAGCGGCCCCAGCCAATAGGATAGCCGCCCTTGGCCGAAGCCGAAGTGCCGACGACGTTGGCGCTCGCGCCGATGGGCGTCGCATTGCCGCCGAGGTCCGTGCCGAGCGAAAGCGCCCAGGCAAGCACGCCGATATCCATGCCCTCTGTCGCGGCGATGGCGCGGATAACAGGGATCATGGTCGCGGCAAAGGGGATATTGTCGACAAAGGCGCTCGTGATGGCCGAGAGCCACAGAATGACGATCACAATAACCGCGATATTGCCCTCACTGACCGAGGTGATGAAGTTCGCGATCATGTTGAGCACGCCTGTCTTTTCAAGGCCCGCCACGGAAACGAACAAGCCGATGAAAAAGAGCAGCGTCTTATAGTCCACGCCCTTAATGATTTCTATAACAGATTTTTTGCCGCTGGTCAAGCCCAAAACGATCAGCGTCAGAATCGCGACGATCACGCCGATGCACGCGACGGAAAGCTCCGTCTGCGCGTGCGTGATGAGCAGCACGACCGCCAGCAGGAAAACGCCTGCGCTCGCAAGAAATGCCTTCTTGTTCGTGATGGCCGTCGAAGGCTCGGGACAGGTGACGGGGCCGCCGTTGGCATGCTCGGCGCGCTCAAGTTCCTTGCGGAAGCAGAGCGTGAAGTAAATGAGCATGAACACAAAGCAGATCGCCACGACCGCGCCGGTATTTTCGATGAAGTCAAAGAATGTGTAGCCGAGCGAGGTGCCGATGATGATGTTCGGCGGGTCGCCGCACATCGTGGCCGCGCCGCCGAGGTTCGCGCAGAAAATTTCAGACAGGATCATCGGCACGGGGTCGAATTTCATCGTCTGCGCCAGCTCGAGCGTGACGGTGGCGAGAAACAGCACGACCGTGATGCTGTCGATGAACATCGACAAAAACGCCGAGAGCGACATAAAGCAGATGAGCAGCGGCACCGTGCGGTAGTGTACGAGCTTGGCAAGCGTCAGACACAGCCAGCGGAAAAAGCCCGCCTTGCCGAGGCCCTCGACCATGATCATCATGCCGGCGATAAACAGGATCGTCGACCAGTTGATGCCAGCGGTGCTCTCCTCACTTGCGCCGTACCAGAATGTGCTCTGGAAAAACGCGCCGAGGTTGAGCGTCTCCCAAATGGCGCTCATCGAGCGCATGCAGACGCCGAACACCAGCACGAGCACGAGCGCGCCGCTCCCGAGCGTAATGTAATGCCGTTCAAACTTATCGAGGATAATAAGCAGGAACATAGTGACAAAAATGCAGATGGCAATGATCTGAGCAAACATGTTATTCCTCCCTGTGCTATGGAATTTCCAACGCGAGTCATTATATCGACCCTTTGCGCGGAAGCGAAATGCTTTCTTGACATGGCGGATATATCATTTTGCTATGCCGCCGGAATTTTCCTGATTTCATGCGGCTTTGCGGCAATGTTTACTTTTCGTCAAGGTTCTGTTCTTTTTTCCCGAATACGCTTGCGCCGCCGCGGCGCTTCTGTTACAATCAGTCTTGCCGTCCGCAAGGTGCGGACGAATGCTTTTCTCTTCCGTCAAATTTTACGCAGTCAGGTTCCTCGCCGCCGCGCAGAACCCCAATCATTTCTTTTTCAGAGGAGCTTGCCCATGAACATCAGCTACGACAGCTATCGCGTCTTTTATTACGCCGCCAAATACCGCAGCTTTTCGCAGGCCGCCGCGGCGCTCTACAGCAACCAGCCCAACGTGACACGCATGATCCGAAAGCTCGAATCCGAGCTCGGCTGCGCGCTGTTTTTCCGCTCGCCGCAGGGCGTGCGCCTCACGCCCGAGGGGGAGAAGCTCTACACGCACATCGCCGTCGCGTTTGAGAGCATCGAGGCAGGCGAAGAGGAGGTCCTCTCCGACCAGAGCTTGCAAAGCGGTATCGTCCACATCGCAGCGAGCAGCCTTGCCCTACGCACGCGGCTTTTGCAGGTGCTCGCGCGCTACCGGCGCGCATACCCGCACGTGCGCATCTGCCTGACGAACCACTCTGCCTCCCACGGCCTCGCCGCCGTGCAGAACGGCCTTGCCGACTTCGCCATTCTGGCAGAGGGCGCGTCCGTGCCGGATTCGCTCACGGCGCAGAAGATCGACGAAATTCAGGAGATCCCCATCTGCGGCCCGGCGTTTTTGGAGCTCACCGAGGAGCCCGTTTCGCTCAAAAGGCTTGCCGACTACCCGATCATCAGCTTGACGGAGGGGACATCGTCGCACGACTTTTATGCCGAGCTCTTCCTGCGCCACGGTCTTTCGTTCAGCCCCGATGTAGAGGTCGAGACCACGGCACAGGTGCCGCCCGTGGTGCAGAGCGACCTTGGCGTCGGCTTCGTGCCGCGCGAGATGCTTTACGGCACGCCGGAGGCAAGCGGTATCTACCCCATCATGCTCGAAGAGCCCATTCCCGCGCGCAGCGTCTTCCTCTTCCAGCGCAAGACGCAGCCGCTGAGCATCGCCGCCAAAAAGCTGCGGCAGATGCTGCTCGAAGACGCGCCGCAGGAGAGTGGAAAATAATCAGACAAAGCCCCGCCGGTTTCGATGAACCGGCGGGACTTCTTTCATATATGAATGCTTAATCGGCACGCTGCACGCGCTTTTCTTTGCGGTCAAGATAGAGGTAGAAGCCGACGTTCAGGATTATGCCGACCAGCGTGGACACCGGCGCGGCAAGGCCGATCTTCGTCAGGCTCGCGTTCGACTGGATGCTCATCACATACGCAAACGGCAGGCGGACGAGCAGCGTTTGGATGAGACCCTGTGCCATGACCCAGAGCGTCTTGTTGTTGCCGTTGAAGTAGCCGAGCATGCTGAAGAGGATCGCCGTCAGGATGGTCTCGGGCGCGAAGCCCTTCAGATACTCAAAGCCTTTCTGCACGACCTCTGCATCCGGCGAGAAGATTCCCGCCAACACATCGCCCTTGAGCATCACGAGCGCGAACACGGCGCAGCCGAAGGCCAGCCCCACGCCGATGCCCGTCAGCATCGACTGCTTTGCGCGCTTCTGATTTCCCGCGCCCACGTTCTGCGCGACGAACGACGCCATCGACTGCATCAGCGCGCTGGGAATCAGCATGGCGAAGTTGACGATTTTGCTCGCAACGCCGTAGCCCGACGACGCTGTCAGGCCCAGCCGGTTGACAAACGCACACAGCGCCAGAAACGACAGCTGCGTCAAAAACTCCTGCAAGGCAAGTGGCAGACCGATGCTCAAAAACTTCTTACATTGAGGATTGAATCGAAAGTCCGCGCGTGATGGCAAAGGGCAGCTTCTTTTTGATGAGCAGCGCAACTGCGAACACCACACTGACGGCCTGTGCCAAAACTGTCGCGATGGCCGCGCCCGCGGCGTCCATGCCAAAGCCCGCAACCAGAATGAGGTCGCCCGCAATGTTGACAAGGCTCGCCACCAGCACGAAAAGGAGCGGCGAGCGGCTGTCGCCAAGACCTCTAAAGATGGCAGAGAGCAGGTTATACGCAACGACGAAGAAAATTCCGCCGCCGCAGATGCGCACATAGCTCACCGTGAGACCGACGGCCTCCTCGGGTGCCTGCATCAGAACAGAGATCGGCCGGGCAAAGCCCACGAGCAGGATAAATATCCCGACGGATAAAATTGTGAACACGACCGCCGCGCCGCCGAGGACCGCGCTGATCTGCTCCGGCCGCTTTTCGCCAAAATACCGCGCGATCAGGACCGTAACGCCCATCGCGAGCTGCGTGACCACAAAGGTCACGAGGTTCAAGATCTGGCTACCGGTCGAAACGGCAGAGAGGCCCGCCGTCGAGCCGAACCGGCCGACGACTAACAGGTCGACCGCGCCGTAGGCCGCCTGCAAAATGAGCGCGCCGAGCACAGGCAGCATGAAGAGCGACAGCTTTTTCAAAATGCTGCCCTGCGTAAAATCGCTGTGATCAGTGGACAAGGGTGATCCTCCTTTCGGCCATGACGTCGTAAAGCGCCCGAATGGTGCGGATGGTACATTCTGCGTCCTCGTCGGAAATATCGTCGAGAAGCGGCGCGAGCTGGGCGAAAAACTGCTCGTTGAACGTCTGCGAGAGCTTTCTCCCCTGCTCGGTGATGGTGAGATACGTCACGCGCCCGTCCTCTGCCGAGGCGGACTTTTGCAGATATCCTTTGTCCTCCATCTCCCCGATCGTGCGTGTCACGCCGGGGCGCGGCAGATGCAGCGCATCGCTGATGTCGGACACCTTGACGCGCACGCCCTCGCACTCCAATCGCTCGATCGCGTCGAGATACTGAATGTAAGACGACGTGACGCCCTTCGGCAGCGCCGGGAGCAGCTCACGGGCGCGCTTGGCCTGATAGCAGGCGTCCAGCAACGCCTTGATCTTTTCAACGGTCATAGCCACCTCCTGCATTTAATTATCTTTGTTAATTATCTTCGGTAATTATAAGAGTATCATACAGAATTCTCCATGCGCAATTTGAAAGAAAACACACCCGACGTTTCCTCCCCAAATTTGCGCAAAAAGCCCCGCCGTTTTCACAGCAGGGCTTTTCTCTTCACTTTTTTACAGATTCAGCAGCGTTTCGCTCAGGCGCTTGCCGGCGCTTCCGGCAAAGTCCTCCGCCCGGCGGATGCGCAGGAACGACGCGCCGTAGATCATGCGCTCGTTTTCAAGCTCTCCGTCCTCGCCGAGGAAAATGCCGATGACGTGCGCGCCCTCGCGCCGGAGCTTTCGCACCTGAAAGCAGGTGTCGCGGATGGCGGCATCGCCGACGTAGACTTCCGGCGCGCCCTCGCGCTTGCGGCCGCTGACCATGTCGTTCGGTAAGCCGTCGCTGAACACGATGATAATTTTGTGCTCCTCGCGCCGCTTCTTGAGGTCGAGTCCCGCCGCGGCCAGCGCAAGGCCGTCGCGGTTATTCGACGTCGCGCGGTACTCCAAAATGCGGCGGTCGGCCTCCGGTTTGTCGTCGTAGTCGCGGAAGCGCCGCAGCACCGTGTAGTTGCCATAGGTGCAATAGCTCATCACGCGGTGCGGGATGCGGATACGGCTGAGCGCCGCGCTGAAGAGGTAGCTTTGCAGCGCCACCATGCTCTGCCGCACGCTCTGCGAGCCGCTTGCGTCGATCAAAAGCTCCACGACGACGGCGGACGGTTCCTGCCGGACGATCTTTTCAAAAAGCTGCGGATTTTCGCAGCGGCTGACCTTCCAGAGCAGATCGTTTTGCAGCACGCCGTGGTCGGCGCGGTAAACGTCCGGCTCGCTGCGCAGGCTCAGCGCATTGCGAAAGGCCTGCTCGATGCTGCGGATGCCCTGACGCGCGGCGTCCTCGTGCTCTTGGAGCATTTTGAGGTTGCCGTCCCGACTGGCGCGCAGCGATTGGGCGCGCGGCTCACTGCCCTCGTAGGCGTCCGCGCTCAGGCCGTCGGTGAAGAGGAGCTTTCGCTCCTCGTGGATGCCGGTGCAGACAGCGCTTTCGATCTCCTCCATCGCCTGCTCGGTCTGAAAGCTGGGGCCAAAGTTGCGCATCAGATACTCCGGAATGCCGGCGAGCGCGTCGTCCGGCAGGACGAGGCCATCGGCCGATGCCTCGCCCGCCTTGTCGTATTGGAGTTCCATCTCCTCGGTCTGCGTCCACTCGATGTCCCCCGGTTCGGCTGCGGGCTCCCACTCTTCCGTCTCGCGCTCGGGTAAGATGTCCTGATTGTGGTCGGGCGCAAAATAGCGGATGAAAATTTTGCGGTACAAAAGCGCTGCGAGTTCGACGAGCGACTTTGCGTCCGCGCAGCTCTCGCTGCGCGCGGCAAGGTCGTCAAACTCGGCCAGCATGTCTTCAAAACCGCTGAAATTTTTCAAAATGCGGCGGTCGCCCTCCGTCGCCGCGGCGGGAAACTGCTTCGTCAGATCGTAAATGTACATCCAGCCGCGCGAGCTGCGCCGGTAGCGCAGGAGATCGCCACGCAAAATCTCGCCCGCCGCCTGCTCCGCCATCACGGCGACGCCCGGGCGCTCGCCCATCAGCTTTGCCCTCACGGCGCGCTCGACGCACAGGTGCGCAATGGGCAGCAGCACGTCCATATTGTAGGCCGCGTAGCGGTGCCGCCGCAGCCACAGATTCAAGTCATCGAGCCCGAAAAACTTGTCCGCCCCGCCGAGGACGACGCCCTCGTACACCTCCGCCATGCCGCCCGCGCGCTCAAAGGGTTCGCTCATCTTCTGCACATACTCGGGATAGGTCCGCTTGCGGTGATTTTCAGAAACGGTCAAAAAAAGGCTCTCTTCTCTGCCGATGCTCATCTCTTCAGACAAAGCGCGTCAGCGCCACATCGCGCACGAGCGCATACTCGTACTCATCGAAGCACTTGTTCGTGATGCTCACGGCAATGGCATCCTTGGGCGCCATGCCGTCGGTCATCAGGTGCAAAGCGGCGATCATGCCGCGCATATCGACGGAGTTCGTCGAGATCTCGCCGTTCACAGCCTTGGCGTTCAGATCGAGGAACAGCCCCGTGCAGCGCTTGATGTTCTCGTCCGATGCCTCGGACACGTTGGCGCGCAGCAGCTCGCAGAGCTGGGGTTCCTCGAGCGTCGGCATGCGGATGACCGTAAAGCGCGAGACAAGCGCTTCGTTCAGCTCGCGCGTACCGGCGTAACCGTAGTTCATCGTGGCGATGAAGCGCGCGGCGGGGTGGATAGGGATACACTCATAGCCCGGCACGTCGATGAGACGGCGGTAGTCGAGCGCGGAGTGCAGCACGGCCACAGCGTCGTTTTTCGCCATGTTGATCTCATCCAAGATGCAGAAGCCGCCGTACTGCGCGGCGAGCGCGACAGGGCCGCGGCGCAGCCGCACCTCGCCGCCGGTGAAGGTGTCGGTGCCGATGAGCGTGCTGCTGTCGGTATTCACGTGGAACGACACAGTGTAGACCGGACGGGCGAAGAGCCACGCGAGGTTGTCCGCCAAGATATTTTTGCCCGTGGCCTTGCCGCCGGAGAGCAGAACGTTCTCCCCCTGCAGAAGCGCGGCGACGGCCAGCTCCATGATCTCATCGCCGATGAATTTGACGGGCGGCTCGGCGATGCGGCTGCGCACCGCCTCGTCCGCGACGTATTGCTTTTTGAATTGCTCCAGTCGGAGCGATAGATCCTGTCTCATGTCTTTGATAGTTCCCTTCTGTGTGCGGAAACGGTTCCCGCGCGATGCGCTCTTTTCAGCGCTTTTCCATGCAAAGCATTATAGTATTCACGCGGAGCCTTGTCAATTTGTGCCGCTATTGCACGCAGGAAAAGCATGTGGTAAAATCAATACAGAAACTCTATATAAAGGGGGCCGTATAATGCTGACGATCTTCAACCGCAAGGAACTCATCACCACGATGGACATGCAGCGCCAGGCCAACATCCGCAGCGTCCTGTCCGCCAACGGCATTGCCTACACGGTCAGAACCGAGAATTTGCAGGGCTCTTCCGCGTTCGGCGGCCGCAGCCGCGGGCGCAGCGGCAGCTTCGGCATCGACCCGAACTATTCGTATGAATATCATATCTACGTTCACAAAAACGACTATGAAAATGCTCTGAGACTGATTCGGTAACGTCCCTGAGCCCTAGAACGATAAAAGGCATTCCGCGCGATCGCGCGGAATGCCTTTTCTTTTGTTTTACAGCGCGGTCCCCTTTTTCGGCACGAAAAAGGACTTCATATCCGCCCTTTCAAGCTCGAGCAGCTTGATCTTTTTGTCGACGCCGCCCGCGTAGCCGGTCAGGCTGCCGCTCGCGCCGACCACGCGGTGGCAGGGGATGATGAGCGAAATATCGTTGTGCCCCACCGCGCCGCCGACGGCCTGCGCAGACATGTGCGTTAGGCCCTGCTTCTCCGCCAGCTTTCGCGCAAGCGTGCCGTAGGTCGTTGTTTCACCGTAGGGAATTTCCAGCAGCAGCGCCCATACTGCCTGCTGGAATGCCGAACCCACGGGGTGGAGCGGCGGCGTGAAGTCCGGCTCGCGGCCCGAAAAGTAGATATCGAGCCAGCGCTTGGCCTCGCACAAAACAGGCGTCTCGCTCTCGGCATACTCTTTTGGCAGCGTGCGGGCAAAATATTTCTGCCCGTCGAACCACAGGCCCGTCAAGCCCTCTTCGTCCGCCGCAAGCAGGATGCCGCCGAGCGGCGAATCATAATGCTGGGTGTAAGTCATCGTCCTCGCCTCATTTCTTCTCTTTCGGCGCGTAATCGTGCAGCTCGGGGATCGCACCGCCGGACACCGCCCAGAGGTACAGGCTCGCCACGCTGCCATAGGGCGAAAAGCGGCGGCGGTACTTTTCAAAGAGCCCTCGGTCGATCTTTCGGTGGTGGTACACCATGCGCAGCCCCCGCTGGATGGCAAGGTCGTCGCAGCTCAACACGTCCTGCCGCTGCATGCAGAAGAGCAGGATCATCTCCGCCGTCCACACGCCGATGCCCTTGAGGGACGAAAGCTCCCGGATAGCCTCCTCGTCGCTTTTTTGCCAGATACCTTCTAAATCGAATGCGCCGGTGTGGACCTTTTCGGCAAAATCCGTGATGTACTCCGCCTTTCTGAACGTCATGCCGAGTGATTGGAGCTTGGAAACACCCGCGGCGAGGACCGTCTCGGCGTTGACCTCGCCGAGTGCCGACAGCATCCGCTGCCAGATCGTCTCCTGTGCCTTGGTCGAGATCTGCTGGCCGACGATGTGGTGCACGACGGCGGAAAAGAGGTCCGTATCCACTTTTCTCTCGACATGGCCGATGCGGTCGATGACCTCGGCCATGCGCTTATCCTTCTTTTTAAGATAGTCGGTCTCCTCTTCCCCGTAGGCAAAATACATTGAGCTTCCTCCCCGCCGCGTCATCTAAAACGTATGTTCTATATATTATATGGTGCCATTTTCTTTCTGTCAAGCGCGCAAGCTTTTGTAACGGACTATCGAAAAAATTTTCGAACCCCTCTTGACTGAAAGTGTACTTTAAGTTGTAGAGTATCGGTGAACTTTAAGAACAACAAGTTTTTTCAGGAGGAATGTCTCATGAACAAGCCTTATATCGTATGCCACATGATGACCTCGGTCGACGGACGTATCGACTGCACCATGACCGAGCACCTACCCGGCGTGCAGGAATATTACGACACGCTCGACGCGCTGGACGCGCCCACACGTATCAGCGGCCGCGTGACCGCGGAGCTCGAAATGGCGCTGCCCGGAAAGTTTGAGGCCAAGACCGCCGAAGCACTTGGCAAGGAGGCCTTTTCCAAGGCCGCCGACGCCGAGGGCTACGAGATCGTCGTTGACACCCACGGCACGCTCCTCTGGGGTGAGAGCGCCGAAGACGAGCGTCCGCTGCTCATCCTGACGAGCGAGCAGGTCAGCAAGGAGTACCTTGCGTATCTCAACGGCAAGCACATCTCGTGGATCGCCTGCGGCAAGGAACACGTCGACTTGAAGCGCGCGTGCGAAATTCTCGCCGCGGAGTTTGACGTCAAGAGAGCCGCCGCGGTCGGCGGCGGACACATCAACGCAGGCTTCCTCGCCGCGGGGCTACTCGACGAGGTCAGCATTCTGATCGGCGCCGGCATCGACGGCCGCGGCGGCATGCAGAGCGTGTTCGACGGCCTGCCGATGGAGCGCGGCGTCACGCCGCTCAAGCTCACGAGCGTGCAGCAGTACGGCAGCGGCGCGGTCTGGCTGCGCTACAATGTGGAAAACTAAAGCAGAGGAGCCTTTTTAACATGAAGTACGAAAATAAAGAAGCATTTGAACAGGTCAACATGTTCGGCACCGGCACGCCGAACACCGCTTACGCCAAGTTTTTCATCGGCGATTCGTTCTTAAATCCTCTGACTGACCCGAAAGGCAGCCTCTTCGCCGCGAACGTGACCTTCGAGCCCGCCTGCCGCAACAACTGGCACATCCATCACGCGACTTCCGGCGGCGGACAGCTCCTTCTCTGCACCGCGGGCGAGGGCTGGTATCAGGAAGAGGGCAAGGACGCCGTCAGCCTGCACGAGGGCAGCGTCATCATGATCCCCGCGAACGTGAAGCACTGGCATGGCGCGAAAAAGGACAGCTGGTTCAGCCACATCGCCGTTGAAGTCCCCGGCAAAAACTGCCGGAACGAGTGGTGCGAGCCGGTCTCGGACGAAGAGTACAATAAGCTGTAATCGGAGGCAATTTCCATGATCTTAAACGAAACTTATACGCTCGAAAACGGCCTGAGCATCCCCAAGCTCGGCCTTGGCACCTGGTTCATCGACGACGATCAGGCCGCCGAGGCCGTCCGCACCGCCGTGAAGCTCGGCTACCGCCTCATCGATACCGCGCAGGCCTACGGCAACGAGCGCGGCGTGGGCAAGGGCGTGCGCACCTGCGGCGTTCCGCGCGAGGAGCTTTTTGTCGCCAGCAAGGTGGCCGCGGAGCTCAAGACCTATGCCGAGGCCAAAAAGTCCATCGACGAAACGCTCGAGAAGATGGGCCTTGACTACCTTGACCAGATGATCATCCACTCTCCCCAGCCGTGGAACCAGTTTCGCGTCGAAAAGCGCTATTCTGAAGAAAATAAAGCCGTCTGGCGCGCGCTCGAGGATGCGCAAAGCGAGGGCAAGGTCAGAGTCATCGGCGTGTCGAACTTTCTGCGCGACGACCTTGAAAATCTGCTCTCCGACTGCCGCGTAAAGCCGATGGTCAACCAGATCCTGCTGCACATCAGCAACACCGACCTCGCGCTGCTCGACTACTGCCGCGAGCAGGGCATCCAGGTGGAGGCCTACTCCCCCATCGCCCATGGCGAGGCGCTCAAGAACCCCGCCATCGCGGAGATGGCGAAAAAGTACGGCGTCAACGCCGCGCAGCTGTGCATCCGCTATGTCATCGAGCTCGGCGCGGTCGCGCTGCCGAAGACGGCCAACCCCGACCACATGGCGAGCAACGCCGCCGTGGACTTCACCATCTTGAGTGAGGACATGGAGACGCTCAAGCACACGGACCGCATCACCGACTACGGCGAGTTCAACATCTTCCCCATCTTCAGCGGCAAGCCGCTCGCGTAACGAACGCAAAAGGAAAAGGAGAGAACGCAGCAGCGTCCTCTCCTTTTTTACAAAAGCATGCAGAAACCAATCTGCATACAGAGCCATCTTTCAAAAAGCCTCTTATTTCTTCTCTTCCTCGCGCACAAACATCATCAAAAAGCTGACTGCGAGCAGCAGGCAGGACACCCAGATGCCCTTTTCGGCAAAGCGCGCCGTCAGGACGCTGCCAAGCCCCGCGCCGACGGCAAAAATACCGATGACGCCAAAATACGTCAGTGCCTTTTTCAGCACCTCGCGGTCGTGCGTGTGGAAGTAGGCGCACAGCGCCTCGGTGCCGCTGCGCATGTTGCCGATGCACATGGTGCTCGCGTAGGCGTGGCCGCGCACCTTGCGGAAGGTCTGCACCTGCATCGCACAGGCAAACGAGACCAGCGCATTGGCCACAAGATTCCACTCCTGCGGGAAAAAGCCCACCACGAACAGCATCACGATCTCACACAGCACCACCAACTGCCGCCAGTGGAGCCGCTGCAGATTCTGCAGCTTCTGGTGCATCAGCTCTGCCGCGAACACGCCCAGCGCAAAGAAGCACAGGGGCACAAGATAATGCAGCACACGCCCCCACTCCCCGGCAAAGGCATGGACAGCCATCAGCACGATGTTGCCGGTCTGGGCGTTGGCAAACACCTTGCCCCGGAACAGATAGGTGTATACGTCCTGCAGGCCGCCGGACAGTGAAAGGAACATTGCCGTGCAGAAGGCTTCCGACATCTGGCCGCGGCGCTTTTTCTTGGAATTCATGCAAATTCCCCCTCTGATTTTTTACCCCTATACTATAACGCGGGT
>OIVP01000309.1_pt1 | contig 15532 bp, 10 predicted proteins | sample 1587231 | NCBI WGS metagenome assembly OIVP01 (sample SAMN02675049, study PRJEB24791) | human gut metagenome, SKBSTL061 | isolation source: stool | host: Homo sapiens | place: USA | reverse complement strand
CAAGGTGTATGACGCCATCATCATGGACCCGCCCAGCTACGGCCGCGGCCCCGGAGGAGAGGTCTGGAAGTTGGAGGACAATCTTTTCCCGTTCGTGAAGCTCTGCGCGCAGGTCTTATCGGACAAGCCGCTTTTTGTCATCATCAACTCGTATACGACGGGGCTCGCTCCCTCGGTGCTCGGCTACATGCTGCACCTGCTCGTTGCGGAAAAGTACGGCGGCAAGGTCACGTGGGACGAGCTGGGCCTGCCCGTGACGGAGACGGGGCTCGCGCTGCCCTGCGGCGCGACGGGCCGCTGGTTCTCGGAATAAAGGAATCCGCCGCTTTGCGGCGATGAATCCCCGAAAGGCTCTTTCGGGATAACGATTAAGGAACGCAACTTTTATGGAAATGATCAAGACCCAAGACCTGGCCTTTACCTATCCGGGCACGGAAGACCAGGTGAACACCCGCGCGCTGCGCGGGGTGGATGTGACCATCGAGCGCGGCAGCTTTGTCGTGATCCTCGGCCACAACGGCAGCGGAAAATCGACGCTTGCCAAGACCTTCAACGCAGTCCTGCTGCCAAGCGGCGGCAAGGTCTATGTCGAGGGCATGGACACGATGGACGAATCGCTCCTGCTCGAAATTCGCAGGCGCGTGGGCATGGTGTTCCAGAATCCGGACAACCAGATCGTGGCGAATGTCGTCGAAGAGGATGTCGCGTTCGCTCCCGAGAATTTGGGCGTGCCGAGCGCCGAGATCAGAAAGCGCGTGGACGACGCGCTCGAGGCCGTCGGCATGACGCAGTTTGTCAAGCACGCGCCGCATCTGCTCTCCGGCGGACAGAAGCAGCGCATCGCCATCGCGGGTGTGCTGGCGATGAAACCCGAGTGCATCGTGCTCGACGAGGCGACCGCCATGCTCGACCCCATCGGCCGGCGCGAGGTGCTCGCGGCCGTCGAAAAGCTCAACCGCGAGCAGGGCATCACGGTCGTCCTCATCACCCACCACATGAACGAAGCCGAGCACGCTGACCGCGTGATCGTGATGAACGACGGCCTTGTCGTCATGGACGGCAAGCCGCGCGAGGTTTTCACCCGCAAAAAGGAACTGGAGGACATCGGCCTTGCCGTGCCGGACACGGTCTCGCTGCTCTTTTCCCTGCGCGAGGCGGGCATGGACGTCCCCGTGGACGCCATCACCGTAGAGGAATGCGCAGACGCCATTGCGAAAAATTTTACCTAAGAGGACTGTAACCTTGGAAGAGATCATTCGTGTAGAAAACCTGACGCACACCTACGGCGAGGGTACGCCGTTCTGCCGCAGTGCGGTACAGGATATGTCGCTCGCGATCTATCGCGGCGAATTTTTGGGCATCATCGGCCACACGGGCAGCGGCAAGTCGACGCTGATCCAGCACTTGAACGGCTTGCTCAAACCGACCTCCGGCCGCATTTTGCTTGGCGGGGAGGACATCTGGGCCGACCCAAAGAAGATTCGGAATGTGAGATTCCGCGTGGGCCTCGTGTTCCAGTATCCGGAATACCAGCTTTTTGAAGAGACTGTTTACCGCGATATCGCGTTCGGCCCGACGAACATGGGCTTATCCAAAGACGAGATCGACCGCCGCGTGCTTGAATCCGCGCACTTTGCGGGGCTTACCGACGATCTGCTGGAAAAATCGCCGTTCGCCCTCTCCGGCGGACAGAAGCGCCGCGTGGCCATCGCGGGCGTTATTGCGATGGAGCCCGAGGTGCTCGTGCTCGACGAGCCGAGCGCGGGCCTTGACCCGCAGGGCAGGGAAGAGCTGCTTTCAAACATCCGCGAATTCCACCGCGCGCGCGGCACGACCGTCGTGCTCGTGAGCCACAGCATGGAGGAGATCGCGAAAAACGTCGACCGTATCGTTGTCCTGTCGGACAGCCATGTGCTCATGAGCGGCACGCCGCGCGAGGTCTTCGCCCGCGGCGACGAGCTGATGACCGCGGGCCTCGACGTGCCGCAGGTCACGCGCGTCGCGATGGCGCTGCGCGATAAAGGCATTGCCATCAACCCCGCCGTTTACACCGTCGATGAGCTCAGCAAAGAGCTTGTCGCGCTCAAGAGAGGGGGCGGCAAAAAATGCTGAAGGATATCACGCTCGGCCAGTTTTTCCCGGGCGACACGCTCGCCCATAAGCTCGACCCGCGCACAAAGCTCCTCGTCACGGTGCTCTACGTCGTGGCGCTCTTTACGGCGAAGAGCTACATTGCCTACGGCGTTCTCATTCTGACGCTGATCGTCGCCGTGCGCATCTCGCGCGTGGGCGCGAAGGCGCTTTTCAAGGGATTAAAGCCGGTGCTGTTCATTATCGCGTTCACGGCGCTTTTGAACCTCTTTTACACCCCCGGCACGGAGCTGTGCCATTTTTGGATCTTCCGCATCACGATCGAGGGTGTGCGCGCCGCCATCACGATGATGCTGCGCATCACGCTTTTGATCATGGGAACGTTCCTGCTCACGTATACGACCTCTCCCATCCGCCTGACGGACGGTCTGGAGAGTTTGCTGGGTCCGCTCAAGAAGATTAAGGTCCCTGTGCATGAGCTCGCGATGATGATGTCGATCGCGCTTCGCTTCATCCCGACGCTCATCGAAGAGACGGATAAGATCATGAAAGCACAGATTGCACGTGGCGCAGATTTTGAAACCGGAAATATAATTCAGAAGGCAAAAAATATGATTCCGCTTCTGGTTCCGCTGTTTATTTCTGCGTTCAGAAGAGCAAATGATCTGGCCATGGCCATGGAAGCAAGGTGCTATCATGGCGGTGACAACAGGACGCAGATGAAACCGCTTACTTATAAGAAGAGAGATCATGTGGCTTATGTGGTGCTGGTGGCGTATCTGGCTGTGGCGATTCTGGCCGTGGCCGACGACGAGCTGGCCGCGAAGCTTGACAGCTTCCGCGCCGACACCGCCGCCGCGATTGCCAGGAAGGACGCCGCCATTGCCGCCGAAGCCGCAGCACTGTAAAAGAGACTTCCCCCAAAGGGGAAGCCAAAGACAGGTACACATACATACTTTACTATATTATACTATAAAAAGGAGCGTTTCTCATGAATTACGAAGTCAAAGAGCAGCTGTACGAAGGCAAGGCCAAGCAGGTTTTCGCTACCAACGATCCCGAGATCGTCATGGTCCACTATAAGGATGACGCCACTGCCGGTGACGGTGAGAAGAAGGGCACCATTCGCGACAAGGGCATTGTCAACAACAAGCTGTCCAACGCTCTGATGCAGAAGCTCGAGAAGGAAGGCATCCCCACCCATTACGTGCAGGAGGTCAATGACCGCGACACCTTTGTGAAGAAGGTCGAGATCGTGCCTCTGGAGGTCATCATCCGCAACGTTGCAGCCGGTCACTTCAGCCTGCGCATGGGCGTGCCCGAGGGCAAGGTCTTTAAGACCCCCATCCTCGAGTACAGCTACAAGAACGACGATCTGCACGACCCGTTCATCAACCACTACTACGCCCTGGCCCTCGACCTGGCTACCCAGGAGGAGCTGGACACCATCGCGAAGTATGCCTTCAAGGTCAACGAGGTGCTGAAGAAGATCATGCTGGACGCCAACATCCGTCTGGTGGACTTTAAGCTCGAGTTTGGCCGCCTGTCCGACGGCACGATCATCCTGGCTGACGAGATCAGCCCCGACACCTGCCGTTTCTGGGACGCCACCACCGGCGCACATCTGGACAAGGATCTGTTCCGCCGCAACATGGGCGGCGAAGCCGACGCTTACCAGGAAGTCATGAAGCGCCTGCTGGGCTGATTGCACCCGCACAATTTACCGTGCGCTTTCCCGTAGGGGCGCATGCCCTATGCGCCCGCAAGAGGCAGCCGACCCACGGGCGGATATAGGATCCGCCCCTACGGCTTTACCATTCCGACAATTGGAGCAAATAAATGAGCGAAATTTCCCAATACACCGAGTCCCTGCACGAGGAGTGCGGCGTGTTCGGTATGTATGACAAGACCGGCGAGACCGATATGGTCAGCGCCGTCTACAGTGCGCTGTACGCCCTGCAGCACCGCGGCCAGGAGAGCTGCGGCATTGCGCTGAACGTCGACGGCGTGCTGACCGGCTACCGCGATCTGGGCCTTGTCAGCGAGGTCTTTACCAAGCGCGTGCTGGAGGAACTGCCCCGCGGCGCAAAGATGGCTACCGGCCATGTCCGCTATGCCACGGCGGGCCAGCGCAGCCGTTCCAATGCGCAGCCGATGGTTTTGCATCACTGCAAGGGTGCTATGGCGGTCTGCCACAACGGCAACCTTGTCAACGCGCCGAAGCTGCGCCGCAAGCTCGAGATGAGCGGTTCGATCTTTCACGGCACGTCGGACACCGAGGTCATCGCCTATCTGCTGACCCAGAACCGTCTGCTGACGCCGAACATTGAGATGGCCGTCAGCCGCACGATGGACGACATCGAGGGCGCATACTCCCTCGTCATTATGACCCACACCAAGCTGATCGCGGCGCGCGACCCCAACGGCTTCCGCCCGCTGTGCATCGGCGAACTGCCCGACGGCAACGGCTATGCCTTTGCCAGCGAGAGCTGTGCGCTGGACGCCGTGGGCGCGAAGTTCGTCCGTGACGTGCGCCCCGGCGAGATCGTTATTGCCGACCACAACGGCCTGCGCACGATGGAGGACCACTGCGGCGCCGCGCCGCACACGATGTGCGTCTTTGAGTACATCTACTTTGCCCGCCCGGATTCCGTCATCGAGGGCACTTGTGTGCATGAGGCCCGTCTGCAGGCAGGCCGGTTCCTGGCGCAGGAGCATCCCGTGGAGGCCGATGTCGTCATCGGCGCACCGGACTCTGGTCTGGATGCAGCGCTCGGCTATGCGCAGGAGAGCGGCATCCCCTACGGCGTGGGCTTTATCAAGAACAAATATGTAGGCCGCACCTTCATTCAGGGCAGCCAGGCCCAGCGCGAGAGCAGCGTGCGCATCAAGCTGAACGCCATCACGTCCACGGTCAAGGGCAAGCGCGTTGTGCTGGTCGATGACTCCATCGTCCGCGGCACGACGAGCGCCCGCACCATCCGCCTGCTGCGCGAGGCCGGTGCTGCCGAGGTACACTACCGGATCAGTGCGCCGCCGTTCGCCCACCCGTGCTACTTCGGCACCGACATTCCCGACGAGAAGGACCTGATTGCCACCGGCCACACCGTCGAGGAGATCAACGAGCTGGTCGGGTCTGACACGCTGGGCTATTTGAGCATTGAGCATGTGCAGCAGCTGGCCATCCACAGCAAGTGCGGCTTCTGTACGGGCTGCTTTACCGGCAAATACCCCGTCGCCCCGCCCACCGAGACGATGGACATTGTCTACGACAAGCCGCTGAGCCAGTCTAAGACGAATAAGAAGCTGTAATCATAACGACGGAAGCGCAGCAGTAGCGCAAACTTCTCTCCCCCACCGCCTCCTTGCCTCCCTCTGCGAGGGAGGTTGCGCGCAGCGCCGGAGGGAGAGAGCTTGCCGCTGCCACCCGATTTTCCGAGTAATGTAACACATTTAGGAGTTCAACATGGAAAAAAGCTATTCTGCCAGCTACGCCGCTGCAGGCGTGGATATTACCGCCGGGTACCGCTCTGTTGAGCTGATGAAGCAGTATGTGGCCCGCACGATGACCGAGAGCTGCATCGGCGGTCTGGGCGGCTTCGGCGGCCTGTTTGAGCTGGACTGCACCGGCATGGAGCATCCCGTTCTGATTTCCGGCACTGACGGCGTCGGCACCAAGCTGCGCATCGCCATGCTGCTGGACAAGCATGACACCATCGGCATCGACTGCGTGGCCATGTGCGTCAACGACGTCATCTGCGCCGGTGCCAAGCCGCTGGTTTTCCTCGACTACATCGCCTGCGGCAAGAACATCCCGGAGAAGATCGCCGAGATCGTCAAGGGCGTGGCCGAAGGCTGCGTCCAGGCGGGCTGCTCCCTCGTGGGCGGCGAGACCGCCGAGCACCCCGGCATGATGCCCGAGGATGAGTACGATCTGGCAGGCTTCACCGTCGGCGTCGTGGACAAGGCAAAGATTTTGGATAACTCCACGATGCAACCGGGCGATGTCATCATCGCACTTCCCTCCACGGGCGTACACTCCAACGGTTTCTCGCTGGTGCGCAAAATTTTTGACATCGACAACAACCCCGATGTGCTGAAAAAGACATTCGACGGCATGGATAAGCCCCTGGGCGAGGCCCTGCTGGCCCCCACGAAGATCTACGTCAAGCCCGTGCTGGCTGTCATGGACGAGATCACGGTCAAGGGCGTGTCCCACATCACCGGCGGCGGCTTCTATGAGAACATTCCCCGCAGCCTGAAGAAGGGCTGTGCGGCCCGCATCGCCAAGGCCGATGTGCGCACCCCTGCCCTGTTCGACGTCATGCAGCGCGAGGGCGGCATCTCCGAGCACGATATGTTCAACACCTTCAACATGGGCGTCGGCATGGTGCTGACCGTCGCGCCCGAGGACGCGGACAAGGCCATTGCCATTCTGAAGGCCCACGGCGAGGACGCCTACCGTCTGGGCACCATCGTCGAGGGCGACGGGGTCGAGCTGGTATGAAGCGTGTAGCGGTACTGGTATCGGGCGGCGGCACGAACCTGCAGGCCCTGCTGGAAAGCGAGCGCCGCGGCGAGAACCCGAACGGCAAAATCGAGCTGGTCGTTGCCAGCAAGCCCGGCGTCTACGCGCTGGAGCGCGCCGCCAATTTCGGTGTGGAATCCGCTGTTGTCAGCCGCAGGGACTACGCTGACAGCGCAGCGTTTGACGCCGCCCTGCTGGACACCCTGCAGAAGCACAGTATTGACGTGGTCGTGCTGGCAGGCTTTTTGAGCGTGCTGGGCGAAAAGGTCATTGCGGCCTACCGCAATAAAATCATCAATGTTCATCCCAGCCTGATCCCCAGCTTCTGCGGCCCCGGCTTCTACGGACTGCGCGTGCACGAGGCTGCGCTGGCCCGCGGCGTGAAGCTGACCGGCGCTACCGTCCACCTTGTAAACGAGGAATGCGACGGCGGGCCCATTCTGCTGCAGAAGGCCGTGGCCGTGGAGCCCGGCGACACCCCCGAGACGCTGCAGAAGCGCGTCATGGTCGAGGCCGAGTGGCAGCTGCTGCCCAAGGCATTGGCGATGGTGTGCAGTGACGAGGTGTAAAATCGCAACAATGGCAAAGTTCTCTCCCCCACCGCCTGCGGGCGGAGCCCCCTCGCAGAGGGGGCCAAGGCTTCCAGGCTCCCTCTGCGAGGGAGCTGTCCGCGCAGCGGACTGAGGGGGAGAGCCTTGCCACCACATCCCGTTTTATGTTTTTGTATACACCAAAACGAGGTCAATTATGAAAAAAAACATCTACAAATATCTTGCCGGGAATGACTACCCCGGGCGCGGCATTGTGCTGGGCAAAAGCCCCGACGGGCAGAAGGCGTTCGTCGCCTACTGGATCATGGGCCGCAGCGCCAACAGCCGCAACCGTGTGTTTGAGCCTATCGACGGCGGCATCCGCACGGTGGCCGCTGACCCGGCCAAGCTCGAGGACCCGCACCTCATCATCTACAACGCTGTGCTGACCCTGCGGGAGACCACCGTGGTCACGAACGGCGACCAGACCGACACGATTGCCCAGTTCATGAACGGCAACCTTTTCCCCGGCTACAGCTTTGAGGCTGCGCTGGCGACCCGCACCTATGAGGACGACGCGCCGAACTTTACCCCGCGCATCTCCGGCGTCGTCGATATGCGCCGCGGCGGCTACAAGCTGTCCATCGTCAAGTCTGACGAGGGCAACGCCGAGAGCGTGCAGCGCCAGACCTTCGACTACCCGCAGCCTGTGGCCGGTGAGGGACACTTCATCAGCACTTACGTCAAGAACGGTGCGCCGATCCCCAGCTTTACGGGTGAGCCGCTGCGCGTCGCCATCGACACGAACGACGCGGACAAGTTTGCCGACAAGCTGTGGGCGAGCCTGAACGAGGACAACAAGGTCAGCCTGTTTGTCCGCAGCATCGAGCTGGAAACCGGCGAGTACGAGGACATTATCCTGAATAAATACACCGCTGTGGAGGGTTAATATGAACGAATTTCAGCTGAAATACGGCACGAACCCCAACCAGAAGCCCGCCCGCATCTACATGGCGGACGGCAGTGACCTGCCCGTGCAGATTTTGAACGGACGCCCGGGCTACATCAACTTTCTGGATGCGTTCAACTCCTGGCAGCTCGTGCGCGATTTGAAGAAGGCACTCGGACAGCCCGCTGCCGCCAGCTTCAAGCACGTCTCCCCCGCCGGTGCGGCCATCGGTCTGCCGCTGGATGAGACCCTGCGCGCCATGTACCACATTGCGCCGGAGACCGAGCTTTCCCCGCTGGCCTGTGCCTACGCCCGTGCCCGCGGTGCGGACCGTATGTCCAGCTTCGGCGACTGGATCGCGCTGTCCGATGTCTGCGACCTGAGCACCGCGAAGCTGATCCAGCACGAGGTCTCCGACGGCATCATTGCGCCCGGCTACGACGCCGACGCGCTGGAAGTGCTGAAATCCAAGAAAAAGGGCGGCTACGCCATCGTCCAGATCGACGCCGACTACGAGCCGAAGCCGCTGGAGACCCGCACGGTCTTTGGCGTGACCTTCGAGCAGGGCCGTCAGGACCTGGACATTTCCAATGAGACGATGCTGCAGAACGTTGTGACCGAGAACAAGGTCATCAGCGACGAGCAGCGCCGCGACCTCATCATCAGCCTGATCGTGCTGAAATACACCCAGTCCAACAGCGTCTGCTACGTGCAGGACGGCCAGACCATCGGCGTCGGTGCGGGCCAGCAGAGCCGCGTGCACTGCACCCGTCTGGCGGGCCAGAAGGCCGACAACTGGCAGCTGCGCCACATGCCGAAGGTGCTGGACCTGCCGTTCCGCGCTGACATTGCCAAGCCGAACCGCGACAACGCGATCGATGTTTACATCGGCGACACGCCGGAGGATGTCATCGGCGACGATGTCTGGGCCGAGACCTTCACCGAGCAGCCGGCCCCGCTGACCGCCGAGGAAAAGCGCGCCTGGCTGGATGCCGTGACCGGTGTGAGCCTGGGCAGTGATGCCTTCTTTCCGTTCGGCGATAACATCGAGCGCGCGCGCCGCAGCGGCGTGACCGCCATTGTGCAGCCGGGCGGCTCCATCCGCGACGCACAGGTGATCGACACCTGCAACAAGTACGGCATTGCGATGGCGTTCTGCGGCATCCGGCTGTTCCATCATTAAACGCAAAAACAACTCGCCTGCGGCGATTTTTCGTCGCGGGCTGTTGTGCTGTCAAGGAGGACGCTTATGAAAATTCTGGTTGTCGGCGGCGGCGGGCGTGAACACGCCATCATCCGCGCGCTGAAAAAAAGCCCCCACTGCTCCGAGATCTGGTGTGCGCCCGGCAACGGCGGCATCAGCTATGACGCCCACTGCAAGGCCATCCCGGCCACCGACGTGGACGCCATGGTCAAATTTGCCAAGGAAGAAGCCTTTGACTATGTCGTCGTCGCCCAGGACGACCCGCTGGCGCTGGGCATGGTCGATGCGCTGGCCGCTGTGGGCATCCCGGCATTCGGTCCCGACAAGGCCGCGGCCCGCATTGAGGCCAGCAAGGTGTTCAGCAAGGATCTGATGAAGAAATACGGCATCCCTACGGCCAAATATGAGACGTTCGACGACCCCGAGAAGGTCATGGACTACATCAAAGCCGAGGGCAAATACCCCGTCGTCATCAAGGCGGACGGTCTGGCACTGGGCAAAGGTGTGCTGATCTGCCAGAATGAGCAGGAGGCTGCCGACGGCGTCAAGGAGATCATGCTGGACAAAAAGTTCGGCGCGTCCGGCAACCATGTGGTCGTCGAGGAGTTCCTGACCGGCCCCGAGGTCAGCGTTCTGTCCTTCTGCGACGGCAAGACCGTCAAGCCGATGGTCTCGAGCATGGACCACAAGCGTGCTCTCGACCACGACGAGGGCCTGAACACCGGCGGCATGGGCACCGTGGCCCCGAACCCCTACTACACGCCCGCAGTCGCCGAGCGCTGCATGCAGGAGATTTTCCTGCCCACGGTTGCGGCCATGCAGGCCGAGGGCTGCCCCTTCAAGGGCTGCCTGTATTTCGGCCTGATGCTGACCCCCGACGGCCCGAAGGTCATCGAGTACAACTGCCGCTTCGGCGACCCCGAGACGCAGGTCGTGCTGCCCCTGCTGGAAAGCGACCTGCTGACCGTGATGGAGGCCACAACGAACGGCACGTTGGACAAGACCGATGTCAAATTCAGCGACGGCGCGGCGGCTTGTGTCATCTTAGCCAGCGGCGGCTATCCCCTCGCCTATGAGAAGGGCAAGGAGATCACCGGCCTGACCGCGGGCCAGCTGGACGCCGCCGATGTGACGGTCTACCACGCCGGCACGGCCATCAAGGATGGCAGGCTCGTCACGAACGGCGGGCGCGTGCTGGGCGTGACCGCCACGGCCAACGCCCTGCCCGAGGCGCTGAAAAAGGCGTATGCTGCCACGGAGAGCATCCATTTTGACAAGCTGCACAAGCGCAGTGACATTGGGGCAAGAGCGCTGGCAGCAATGCAGTAAAAAGGCTTCCCCATCGGGGGAAGCTGTCACCGAAGGTGACTGATGAGGGCAATCTTCCCGCAGCTTTCCGTCAACGGGATACAGCGGTACACTTTCCCCTCATCCGGCCTCGGACGGGGCCTCGGCCACCTTCCCCCCAGGGGGAAGGCTTTCCGTCCGTCACTTCCTGCAAATTTAACTCTCAGGAGGAAATACAATGGTATATCGCATTTATGTTGAGAAAAAGCCCGGCTTTGACGGCGAGGCACAGGGGCTTCTGCATGAGCTGGTCGATCTGGTCGGCATCCAGAATCTGACCGGTCTGCGCCTTTTGAACCGCTATGACGTCGAGGGCATCGACGCAGTGCTGTTCCAGCAGGCTGTGCCCACCGTGTTCAGTGAGCCGCCTGTTGACGTGACCTACGACAAGCTGCCCGACACCAAGACCGTTTTTGCCGTCGAGTACCTGCCCGGCCAGTTTGACCAGCGCGCCGACTCTGCCAGCGAGTGCATCCAGCTGCTGAGCCAGGGCGAGCGCCCCGCGGTGCGCTCCGCCCGCGTCTATCTGCTGGACGGCGACCTGACCGACGCCGACCTGGCCGCCATCAAGAAGTACGTCATCAACCCCGTCGAGGCCCGCGAAGCAAGCCTTGACGAGCGCAGCACCCTGAAAATGGAGTTTGCCATCCCGACGGAGGTCGAGACGCTGACCGGCTTCACCGCGCTGGACGACGACGCGCTGGAAGCGTTCCGCAATGAGAGGGGCCTGGCGATGGACCATGCGGACATCGTGTTCTGCCAGAACTACTTCAAATCCGAACACCGCGACCCGACCATCACCGAGATCCGTCTGATCGACACCTACTGGTCCGACCACTGCCGCCACACGACGTTCGGCACGATCCTGGATGACGTGAAGATCGACGATGAGCTTGTGCAGGCCGCATTTGACCGCTACATGGCACTGCGCGCCGAGACGGGCCGCGACAAGAAAAACCGCACCCTGATGGACTGCGCGACCATCGGTGCCAAGGCGCTGAAGCAGCGCGGCATTCTGAAGAACCTTGACGAGAGCGAGGAGATCAACGCCTGCACCGTCAAGATCAAGTGTGACGTGGACGGTGAGCAGCAGGACTGGCTGTTCCTGTTCAAGAACGAGACCCACAACCACCCCACCGAGATCGAGCCCTTCGGCGGCGCGGCGACCTGCATTGGCGGTGCCATCCGTGACCCGCTGTCCGGACGCAGCTATGTCTATCAGGCCATGCGCGTGACCGGTGCGGCTGACCCGCTGAAGCCTGTTTCCGAGACAATGCCCGGCAAGCTGCCCCAGCGCAAGCTGGTCACGACGGCTGCCGCGGGCTATTCCAGCTACGGCAACCAGATCGGCCTTGCCACCGGTCAGGTCGCAGAGCTGTACCATCCCGGCTACGCCGCCAAGCGCATGGAGATCGGCGCAGTTGTCGGCGCGACGCCTGCCAGCCATGTCCGCCGCGAGGAGCCCGCCCCGGGTGATGTCGTTATCCTGCTGGGCGGACGCACGGGCCGCGACGGTGTCGGCGGTGCCACCGGTTCCTCCAAGGCGCACAAGCTGACGAGCCTTGAGACCTGCGGTGCCGAGGTGCAGAAGGGCAACGCGCCCATCGAGCGCAAGCTGCAGCGCCTGTTCCGCCGCGAGGACGCCTGCCGCCTTATCAAGCGCTGCAACGACTTCGGCGCAGGCGGTGTGTCTGTCGCCATCGGTGAGCTTGCCGACGGCCTGCACATCGACCTGAACAAGGTCACCCGCAAGTACGAGGGTCTGGACGGCACCGAGCTGGCCATTTCGGAGAGCCAGGAGCGCATGGCCGTGGCCGTCGCCGCCGAGGACGCCGAGACCTTTATGAAGTACGCTGCCGAGGAAAACCTTGAGGCGACTATCGTTGCCACCGTCACCGAGGAAAAGCGGATGCGCGAGGTCTGGAACGGCAAGACCATCGTTGACCTCTCCCGCGAGTTCCTGAACTCCAACGGTGCCGAGCGCCACGCTGATGCGCACATCCTGCCGGGCCATGTCTGGCAGCCCCAGTTTGCCGGCGCAACGTTTGAGCAGAAGCTGGAATCCATGGTCAGCGACCTGAACGTCTGCAGCCAAAAGGGCCTGGGCGAGCGGTTCGACTCTACCATCGGCGCAGCCACCGTGCTGATGCCCTACGGCGGCAAGTACCAGCTGACCCCGACGATGGCCATGGCCGCCAAGCTGCCCGTGGACGGCGAGACGACGACCTGCTCCGGCATGGCTTGGGGCTTCAACCCCTACCTGACCGAGGCTGACCCCTACCGCGGCGCGTATATGGCCGTGGTCGAGAGCGTGACCAAGCTGGTCTGCGCGGGCTTCCACCACGAGGATATGTACCTGACGTTCCAGGAATATTTTGAGCATATGAACGATAAGCCCGAGCGCTGGGGTAAGCCGCTGGCCGCCCTGCTCGGTGCGCTGGATGCCCAGATGGGTCTGGGCATTGCGTCCATCGGCGGCAAGGACTCGATGTCCGGCAGCTTTGAGGGACTGGACGTGCCCCCGACGCTCGTCAGCTTTGCGACGGCCATCGGCAACACCCACGACGTGCAGAGCCCCGAGTTCAAGAAGGCCAACAGCTCCGTTGTCATCCTGCGCCCCAACTACAAGAACGGTCTGCCCGAGATCGGCAGCCTGATCGCCATTTACAAGACCGTCGAACAGATGATCGACGAGGGCAAGGTGCTGGCTGCCGCCACGCCGGGCTACGGCGGTGTAGCCGAGGCACTGTTCAAGATGTGTGTCGGCAACCATGTGGGTCTGCAGCTGTCCAATGACATCGACCTGAACGATCTGTTCAAGCCCGCCTACGGCGCGGTCATTCTGGAGCTGCTTGATGCCTCCGCCGGTGAGTTCCTCGGCTTCACCACCGTGGACTACACGCTGGAGGCCGAGGGCAAGGCCATTGACCTGGCCCGTCTGCAGGAGCTGTGGGAGCAAAAGCTCGAGCCGGTATTCCCCTACCGCAAGGCCGGTGAGTTCGTCCCCGCGCTGGAGCATGACTGCCCCGCCAACAAGCGCGTGGCTCCCTCTGTGCGCCTGGCGACGCCGCGGGTCGTCATCCCCGTATTCCCCGGCACGAACTGCGAGTACGACACGGCCCGCGCGTTCCGCCGCGCAGGCGGCGACCCGCATGTTCTGGTGCTGAAAAACCTGACCCCCGCCAACGTGGCCGAGAGCTGCGAGGCGCTGGTGAAGGAGCTGGACGAAGCGCAGATCCTGATGCTGCCGGGCGGCTTCTCCGGCGGCGACGAGCCGGACGGCAGCGCCAAGTTCATTGCGGCGTTCTTCCGCAATCCGTCGGTGGCCGACGCAGTCAACCGTCTGCTGAACCAGCGCGACGGTCTGGCTCTGGGCATCTGCAACGGCTTCCAGGCACTCATCAAGCTGGGCCTGGTCCCCTACGGCGAGATCCGTCCCATCACCGAAAGCGACCCGACGCTGACGTTTAATACGATCCACCGCCACCAGTCCATGCTGGTGCGTACCCGCGTGGCCAGCAACAAGAGCCCCTGGCTGAGCAAATGCGACATCAACGACGAGCACCTGATCGCCATCAGCCACGGCGAGGGCCGCTTTGTCTGCAACGAGCAGCTGCTGAACCGGCTCATCGACAACGGCCAGATTGCGACCCAGTACGTTGACCTGCTTTGCCGCCCGACGATGGACATGCGCTACAATCCGAACGGCTCCGTGCTGGCAATCGAGGGCATCACGAGCCCGGATGGCCGTGTCTTTGGCAAGATGGGCCACAGCGAGCGCAGCGGCGAGCAGCTCTATAAGAACGTCACCGGTGACAAATACCAGCCGATCTTTGAGGGCGGCGTGAATTATTTCAAGCTTTGATATTTCGGGAAGTTTCTGCTATACTGGAACTATCAGCTTAAAAGATTGTGAGGATTTGACCCAATGGCACAACACGACAAATATATTTCGCCGTTCTCTACGCGCTATGCGTCGGATGAGATGCAGTACATCTTCTCGGACGACAACAAGTTCCGCACCTGGCGCCGGCTGTGGATCGCGCTGGCTAAGGCCGAGCAGAAGCAGGGCTTGGCCATCACCGATGAGCAGATTGCCGAGTTGGAGGCGCACAAGGACGACATCAACTATGAGGACGCCATTGCGCGCGAGAAGCTCGTCCGCCATGACGTGATGAGCCACGTCTACGCCTACGGCCTGCAGTGCCCCAAGGCAAAGGGCATCATCCATCTGGGCGCGACCAGCTGCTATGTCGGTGACAACACCGACGTCATTATCATGCGCGAGGGCCTGCAGCTCGTGCGCAAGAAGGTCATCGGCGTGCTGGCAAATCTGGCCAAGTTCGCCGACGAGTACAAGACCATGCCCTGCCTGGCCTACACCCACTGCCAGCCCGCGCAGCTGACCACCGTCGGCAAGCGCGCCACGCTCTGGATGAACGAGCTGTACATGGATCTGGAGGAGCTTGACCACCAGATCTCCCAGCTGGCGCTGCGCGGCGTTAAGGGCACCACCGGCACCCAGGCCAGCTTTGTGGAGCTGTTCAACGGCGACTCCGCCAAGATCAAGGCCGTCGAGGCCGACGTCTGCGCCCAGATGAGCTTTACCAAGGTCGTGCCGGTCTGCGGCCAGACCTACAGCCGCAAGGTGGACTACAATGTGCTGTCCGCCGTGGCAGGCATCGGCCAGTCCGCCATGAAGATGGCGACGGACATCCGCCTGCTGGCGAACTTCAAGGAGATGGAGGAGCCGTTTGAGAAGAACCAGATCGGTTCCTCCGCTATGCCCTACAAGCGCAACCCCATGCGCTGCGAGCGCATCTGTGCGCTGAGCCGCTACCTGATGGTGGATGTGCTGAACCCCAGCTTCACCACCGGCACCC